>Ga0214477_100095_pt1 | contig 57525 bp, 48 predicted proteins | sample M1_20Mar14CPVII9_FD_165058 | JGI IMG/M metagenome (GOLD analysis project Ga0214477, IMG submission 165058) | Marine eukaryotic communities from Monterey Bay, California, United States - M1_20Mar14CPVII9sort6BwellC16 | ecosystem: Environmental > Aquatic > Marine > Unclassified | place: USA...
TGGATATATAAATTCCAAGGGCGAACATATGTCGCTCGAAGAGTTAGCTCGATACAAGTATCATATCGACTTGGGAGGTGGAGGTGGTACAACATGGACGGGAACAATTGCCAAGCTTGCAATGCCAGGCTTGTTATTCCACCATGTCACTCCTACTAAAGATTATATTCATGATTATATGAAGCCATGGACACATTATGTACCAATCAAAGAAGATCTTAGTGATTTGAAAGATAAGTATGTATGGGCTGAGTCTCATCCCGAAGCTGCCAAGAAGATTGCTACTCAAGGCTCCGAGCTGATAAGATATTTAGGTACACCTCAGGGCTTTGGTGAAATGTATCAAGAAGTCTTTGTTGATCAAGTTCGTCAAGTGATTGAGGCATACCAACCTGTATCGGCAACTCAATCCGAGTCGACTTGGGAGAACGTTCTCGAGGGTTATAAAGGACTCGTGAAGTTGGTTTGTGAAAATGGTGAAGTCTGCCAATTGCAAACTGACGATAGTTTCAAAGCTCACGATAGTTTCAAAGCTCAGAAATACATAAGAGATTTCAAATCTGCCTTTGACCAACCTCTTCAAGCAATTCTCAATCCTTCCCATTCTCCTCTTATATTCAGTGCTGGGGAGGGTACCACTGCCACTCATGCGTTCTATGATGCAACATGTGAACTTGGTCTCCGATCTGTGCATTGGGGGCAATCTTGTAATCATGATGTAGGATTTTCAAATAAGAAGCCATCGGCAGGCGTCATGGCCCACTTTGATCTTTTGCGGGCATACAATCGTCTTAAGAACTGTGCAACATCCCTCGGTGATGCTGAAGATGTTGAGTGTCCAACAGTGAACCGAACATTACATGTCATGTTACATCGTATCAATCAAGTGATATCTAGTCCAGACATTGATGCAATTCATGATGCTCCATATCCGAACTTTGGTGAGTATATTTTAGATGCTACTAAGAATATTCGTGGAAAGAAGCCCATAGTTGTGTTGGGTGAGAGGAACCCACAAGATTGGACGAAACGACGAATTCAACAACACCAAAAGGCTGTTGCTTGCAGAGGAAATGATATAGGCACAAATCTATATCGCTGCCTCCAATTAGCAATTCAAACAGGATTAGGGAACGAACGTATCAATACAATATTCTATCAATTGAAAGAACCAGAAAGTCATGCAAATATTACCATTGCCAAAGGGTTTGAAATGTATCAAAACAAGATGCGGAAAGTGGCAGCATATCACACTAATTTGTTTGAACGAAATCCTAGGATTGACAAGTCACAGCTGGCAAAAGAGATTGGCTATGTAATTGCTGATACTTCGGAGGAGTCAACTACTTCTTTCCAACAACTATCATCCTCGCCTATACGTTACGCTATGGATCCAAAAACAAGTGCTTGACTTACGAATCCCAGGAGTTTATGAGGCAAGGTGATGGACGGCATTACAGCAATTTCTTCAATGATTTGCTCATGGATTATTTTTACTGAAATCAAGGTTGAAAGGGTATATCATAATTGTTTAGATGCAAAGTGCAGAGTATCCTTTGGGGTATCTTCGGGGCTCAAATCATGGGCCTCACCTCTACTTGTCAGTTTAGATGATCCCTCGTAGAGATCATAACTTGTAAACATTGTGTCGTGAATAACGTTATCCAGTATATCTACAACTTTACGGTCATCAAGTGAGATGGGATCATCAGATGTAGCAAATCATTCAAGTACTGCTTCCTTCTTATCCATCACATACTATTTGGATAACATAGATATGTATTATTCCCCAAGTGTTGTTAGGTCAAGCCTTAGGCCCTAAGGCAGCACTAATACGGTCCGACAAACAGGAAAAACTCGACTTAGTCTTTTGCCATGCATGTCCCCAGCGCTTGCTACCATTTCATATTACACCTCACCCCAATCTAACTTGTGTGGAGGGGCCTTTCCAGGAACAGAAACAAACTGCAGAGAGACTGTCCTCGTAGATGTATGGAACAGAAGCCAACTTCAATATTCAAGACTCAATCTGACATTGTTGAACAACGATATTGCCCAGTTTCAAAAAGCAGTGCATATTTGTCAAGCAATGTCAAAGTTAGGGACAATGGCATGCACGCTGTAGTGCATGTAGGTCTAGCTAAAACTGGAACAACAACCATACAACGCTTATCTATAGATTTGAAAGAATCTCTCAAGCTTGATGGCTTTGAGATGCCTTGGAGTGTCAAGATCAGGGAAGAAGAATATTGGCAGCTAGGAGATGGCCCGTTGCCTCAAATGAAGATATTTGCCCATTGTTTTCATCCTGTTAAAGAAAAGTTCCAACTCAATGAGGCTACCTATACTGTTAAAAAAGTCCAATATGAATGCGAGTCTGATATATTACATTATGGCTCAGATATTGCTGCCAGGAATCAAAGCATATTTCTCAGTTCAGAAAACTTTGCTCATATAAATGAAACCGGTATTGAAGAGTTGTCAGAGTACCTTTCACAATGGTCAAAACAAACAATAATAGTATTCTACAGACGCTACTATGATTGGATCACGAGTCTTTACAGACAACATACCAAAACTAGAGCTTTGAAGGATACCCGGAAATGGGAGAGATCGATACTTGATTTTGCTTCTAGGGTGATTAAACAAGTACCAAAGAATTATATATCTGAACTACAGAGTCGGCTTGAGAAGAAATTTGATAATATTATTGTGATGAACTTTCATGATTTGAGTAAAGCAGGCCCTCATGAAACTCTCTTCTGTGACAAGACATTGAATATGACACATGCATGTGAGGAAATACAAAATGAAGATGACGTTCCACACGAAAATAAGGGTGTGACGAATCTTGATTATTTTGATCTTGTATATGGTGCCATGAAGGCTGGGCTCATTAAGATTGACTCTGACAAGAAGATGCACCAAGTTGCCACTAAAGTTCAAGATTATCATCAAAGTATGCTCAATAATACAGCTCTCAAAAGAGTGTGCCCTCCCCAAGCTGATCTTGATATGCTTCTGAACGTAAGTCTGACGTTTGAATTAAAGTATTTCCCTGGCCAAGTTGACAGTTTGGAATCTGACTTTAAGAAGCAAGCAACCACCAAGCTTTGTAAGGTTGATGTGGATCAAACATTAAAGAAAAAGGAGTGGGGTGACTTTTTCAGAAGTATCACAAATTCTTCAAACAACATTTCCTCAAATATCGCATGCAAATGGTCTCCTGGTCAAAATGACAAATGCATAACTCTCATTAGTAAACGGATAGAACCCTCATTACAGCGGCGTTGGCTATTTTTTGGTGATTCTACAGTTTTCAGACTCTTCAACAGTTCAAGTCTGCCGGAGGTTCTCGTCCATTCTCCACTTGAGAAGATTAACCAACAATGTTATCATTATAGTCAACTTGAATGCCACCAGAAGAAAGGAGAACGCTGCAAGTTAAATGATTTATTTGGTTTTCATTATAGAGACCATTGGGTGCCTCACAATGAAAGTGGTCTGAACTTTATAGGTCCAAGAAATTACGGTGCATCAAACCCATATTGCACTGATTGCAGTGAATGCTTTTCTGATTTCTTGCAATATACTTTAAAAGGAAATGCTTCTTCTTATGGCAGTTGCGATAGGAGCAAAAATGGCCTCGTATATGGAGGATATATTCACATGGAGTACGCTCGAGATATTGAGATTCAGACTCCAGAATTTCTCACAACACAAGAAAATTTAGCTGCTTATATTAGTAGAGTCTGGAATACTCCAAATTTGATTCAAGAATGGAGAAGGCCAGTCTGTGTAGTGAGTGCTGGGTTGCATGATGCAACTATCAAAGACATATCAACACCCGACTATGCGAAAAATATCAAGTTTATGCTGGATAAATTCACTCCTGTATGCTGATGATTTTGGCATTGGCGGCAGCGATGATGAAGAAGAACAGAGCAATGAACCCATCCGTCCGGGTGACGTGATAGAATATTACTCACCTATATTCGTCGCCGGTGATGCCCGGGGATTGAGACAGGCTACAGTCTTATCCACAGACCCACATGATGATATGCCACTCGTTCTGAGTAATGGGGAAGGTTTACCAACTAATACAAAAGTGAAGCGTATCAAAGTAAACGAGGGTGGCGACTTGTTAGATCATTCAGGTATATTTCGTCCTATATATAGATTCAAGTTGAGTAAGAGAGGTACCGCCACGGCTGCTGATGGAGTGGCACACGAGGCTGCTAGATTTACAAAGATTATGCAAAAGAATATGAGCAAGCTTAAGGAGAAGGCAGAAGCTGATGGGTTTGCACCTATGGATATGATTAATGGAGGAAAATGGAATGTAGATACTAGCAAGTCTAAGCAATCATCAAACAGCAAGATATCAAATCGCAGGAAGGATGATGACTCATCATCAGAAGATGATAGCAGTATCAGTAGTAAAGACGAAAAGCCTCGAAGCAAGAAGGCACCTACATCCACCTCTCGACCTGCCTTGAACAAAGAAAATAATGGAACCAAATCTTCTGACAAAGGAAAACAAAGTGAGGCTTCACTTTCTAGCGGATCATCTTTGTCCGAAGACGACGATGATGATAGCAGTATCGAATCAGTTAAAGCAAAAGGAAGAAAAGCAAAGAAGTCAAGAGATAATCATGTCGACCTTTCCTTCATGTCAGATGATGATGTTGATAATGAAAGGTATACCTCAGCAAAGAAGAGTGCGAAAGCGATCGTCCGATCTACTTCCAAATCAACAGGCTTGACCTTCAACACTGAAAGCTCGTTTGAAAGTCCTACTCAATCGTACTCAAAGGATTTGCCAATCAGCAAACCAACATCCACTTCCGTATCAAAGCGACGGCTGAAACTTGACTGTTTCAACCCAGCTTATCAAAGTAGTAATAATGAGAAGAAACAGAGCTCGAGTAAAAAAGGTTCTAGGCGGAAACAGGAGTTGCCATCATCGCCTTCTTCGTCGTCATGTTCCATATCTACTAACTCCGTTCTTTCTCACTAGCAAACAACTAAAACGTGGGCAATCATCAAACTCGTCAATGTCTTCGACTAATCACAATACCAAATCAAAGAAGACGAGAAAGCCTCCAACACAAGAGCGAACCGATTTAGGTTGGACTAAATCAAAGATTGGATGGACAAAGAAGGACGAAGTAGGAAGCAAAAGTCCTGCATTTTCCATAATGAAAGCAAACAATAAGAATGGAAAGAAGAGTCCAGGCCTTGGTATTATGAGGGTAAAGTAGTTCTATTTAATCAGATATAAGTTGTTTTTATCACTAACCTAGTATCTTGAATACACTTCAACTTCTATCCTATTGCAGAATGCTTACATATAGGACACTCACTCTTTGTTGCTAGCCAAGGATCAATACATGATGAATGAAAAGTATGAAAGCAAGGAATAGTTCGAACTGTCTCCCCAACTTGAAATTGTTCAAGACATATCGAACACTGCTGCTGCTGACCACCAACACCTGGTCGACTGAGTAAGTCATCATTTGCCCCAAGTGTCCTTCGGGGTAGTCGATTAATTTCTACTTCCGTTGCTCCAATAGCACTAAAGTAGGACATTGCAGCCGGTCCATTCTCATCTACAAAGTTGTGTAATTGATCATAATCATTACCATTAAAATCTCGAGAGTTTACAAGATGACGGAGTGTATCAGCGGTTACTGGTCTTTCTCCATTTGCCTCCCTCTCTGCATTAAGCCGATCTACAAATCGTTGGAACTGACGTTGAGCACGTACAGCCCTTGCCCGTCTTCTTAGGGCACGAGCTTCCCTACCTCCTGAAAAGAATGCAGATATGGCCCCATCGTTTGTTGTGGTATCATTGCCATCTTCCATACTCGAAGTGACAAGTGATAAGTCTGCCAATCTACCAATAACTATATTAATACCCACTCGAAAGATTGTACAGACTGTAATCATAATCAATACTGGCACGAAACCCGCATCACCATTTATTTTTTGACCTCTTCTTCTTCCCGTTTTGTTGTTGGGTGTACGTTTTACTGCAAACTTTGCAAGTCTCCTAACGTATTCATCCTCTTCTTCTTTTGTTAAGTTGTTGTTATTATTTGGGGTGCGCAATACTAATGTCTTTTCAGTTCCATTGGCAAGAGTATAATGCAAAATTGCTGTTCCATTGTTAGTCTGTTCTACTGTTGTTGCTGCTGTATCATTACTCCTCTCTTGCAATTGTGTCAATCTTGCATCGTCTTCCCTCTGTTTCCGTTGTTCCTCTCTCTTATCTGCTCGACGTCTTAGATAGTTTTGATGTTTAACTTGTTTCTTCCAAGCAACTTGTGCATTTGCAATTGTAACATCCGCAAGTGATCTAGCTTCCAATTGTACTGTATGAGACTCTGATTTACCACCATCCCAAATCGATGCTGTTGCTGCATGAGTATTATTACTTTGTAATATATTATTATCATGTAATACATGTACTCCAGATCCTACATTTCGAGATAATAGATTGTAAAAGTATAGTATACTTAGTGACGTATAAAGGATTGGTAGTATAAGCCTTAATGTACTATTTTGATTTTGACGACAAAAGGACTTTATCCGTGTTGGTTGTGTATTACTTAATGATGATCTTCTAGTATTAGTGATGTCCATGATGTATTATATGTGTTGTAAAGGTATGTGTTGTTGTAACACCTCAAGCAGGGAATAGTTCTTATTGTTGATTGTTTGCAATATATATGTGTAGATCACCCCTATCAGTATCAGAGAGAAGAGTTCCTAATTGTTGATTTGCAGTGATTAAGTATCGGAGGTTCAGATCTTTCTCGATAATGCAAATAAAGGCAAATAAGTATATAATTGCAAATATGTATAGTCATCAGCTGTCCTCCTCAAGGCCAAGAGGTATATCCAACCAAGCAAGTCCATAACTGCTAAGAACTCTTAAATCGAAATAGGTACTCTGTAATCATTACTGCCCATATAAACTCATGCACATACGATGACATAGGCACTTATCTGTCGTATCTCCTTCTCAATGATACCTTCTACTTCGAGAGGTGAAAATGGATGATTAAAATAATTCTGTTGCTTTGTGTCTTTTGCCTTCTGCCGATCCATCAAAAATGGTTGGGCAGCAGGAGGATCTTTATGTTATGCACCTTCAATTGATGTGCTCATAATTATTGGGTTGACCAACATTATCCGAACAATATAACCTATACACATCACAACAAAACATCATCATGAAGGCAGCAATTGCTCTCTTCCTATCGAGCATACTATCATCAAACGATGTACACTCCTTCAGTACAACCTCCTCCTTCTCACATCTTTCTACACCAGCCACTACTACTTCTCAACTAAATGCTGAAGATGGTAAGAAGAAGGTAGTAGTCATAGGTAACGGTATGGTAGGTCAGCGTTTCATGGAAAATCTAATCGATTTAGATACTGATAAGAAATGTACAATCTCTACATTCTGTGAAGAACCCCGTGCCGCCTACAATCGTGTAAAGTTAACATCGTACTTTGAAACACGTGATCCATCATCGTTAACAATGACATCGAACTTTGATGAGGAAGGACGTACACCATGGTATGAAGAGAATAATGTTGAATTGTTGTTAAATGATAAGGTAACTTCTATTGATACGGAGAAGAAGACTGTTACTGGTGAAAGTGGTACTACTATTGATTATGATGTTGCTGTCTTTGCTACCGGATCGTATCCGTTTGTACCTCCCATTCCGGGGAAGCAACGTCCTGGTGTATTTGTTTACAGGGTAAGTGGTGTTCTTTGGATGTATGTTTGTTTGCTGTATCCTCTTGGTATCTCTGTAGTGTCTCACATATCTACCTATCTCTCTTTACTCACATACATACATAGACCATTGAAGATCTCGAGGCCATGCTTGCCTATGTCAAGGAGAATAATGTTCAGAGTGCTGCTGTTATCGGTGGAGGTCTACTTGGACTTGAGGCTGCCAAGGCTGTTGCCGATATGAAGGTTGAATCTCATATCATTGAGTTTGCTCCCATTCTCATGTGTCGTCAGGTAAGATTGTGTGCTTGTATTTGTAGTTATGTGTTTTCTCTTTCTATATGATATGCACATCTTGTGTGCACACAAGATATGCACATATCTTATGTAACATATTTTATATATCTCAACTCACACATTCTACTGATTTCTACCTATCATCATCTCACAGATTGACCAAGGCGGTCATGACGCACTAGTAGGCAAGATTGAGGATATGGGCCTACAAGTACACTGTGGTGCAAGGACTGAATCTTTCGTCGGCGAGGATGGATCTACTGATGCCGATAACATGTCCCCCGTGTCTGCACTCCGTTTTAGTAACGAAGATTGGGATGACCTTCCCGTTCAAATGGTTGTTGTTAGTGCCGGTATCAAACCTCGTGATGAACTTGCCCATGATACTGATATTGCCATTGGTGAACGTGGCGGTATTGTTGTTGATGAACAGTTGAAGACATCAGCGGATGGTGTGTATGCCATTGGTGAGATTGCTTTATACAATAACTTCATCTATGGACTTATTGCTCCTGGATATGACATGGCTGGCGTATGTGCCAAAACTGTTGCCGAGGAGGAACTTGGCATTGAGTTAGGTCTTAATGAGGAGCCTGCATTCACCGGAGCAGACTTATCCACCAAGTTGAAGCTCCTAGGATGTGATGTTGCCTCGTTTGGGGAGAATCAACCAAGTCCTGATGACACAGATGTATCAGACCTTGTCTGGAATGACCCTATCGGTGGTATTTACCGCAAGCTCATCTTCAACAAGACTGGTACCAAACTTCGTGGTGGCATCCTAGTTGGTGATGCAAGTGATTACAGCAAGCTTCACAAACTTGCCATGCAAGGAGGGGAACTTCCCGAGAACCCAGCTATGTTACTTGCCCCACAGAGTGCTCGAGGAGGCGAGGTTGAAGAAGAAGAACTCTCCACTGATCCCAGCACACAGATTTGCTCATGCAATGATGTCACACGTGGTCAAATCACTGACACAATCCTTGAACTTGGTGTTGATAAGGCTACATTAAGTGAAGTCAAGGTATGCTCCAAAGCAGGAACTGGATGTGGAGGTTGTGAACCAGATGTCAAAACAATTCTTTCTCAAGAACTCGAGAAGCTAGGAGGTTCGCTATCCAACAGCTTGTGTGAGCATTTCGATTACTCAAGGTCCGAGTTGATGGCACTTATCCGTACTGATCCTGATCCCGAATCTGTTGATAGCTTTGAAAAGATTCTTGCCAAGCACGGAAAAGGAGATGGTTGTGAAAACTGCAAACCAGCAATTGGTGGTATCCTTGCCTCTATTTACAACGAAGTAATTCTCGATGATGGTCGTGATGCACTTCAGGATACCAACGACCGCTCCTTGGCTAACATGCAACGAGGAGGATCATACTCTGTTGTCCCACGTGTTCCTGGAGGCGAGCTTACACCTGATCAGCTCATCCAAATGGGCAAGACTGCCAAGAAGTACAATCTATATTCAAAGGTGACTGGAGCTCAGCGTATCGACTTCTTCGGTGCCGCCAAGTACCAACTCCCAGATATTTGGGAGGAACTCGGTTCTGTCGGTTTGGAATCAGGTCATGCTTACGGCAAGGCTCTTCGTACTGTCAAGTCTTGTGTTGGATCTACTTGGTGCCGATTTGGAGTTCAGGACTCTGTTAGCTTTGCCATCGAAGTCGAGAATCGTTACAAGGGAGTTCGCTCTCCACACAAGATGAAGAGTGCAGTCAGTGGCTGTGTTCGTGAGTGTGCAGAAGCTCAAGGTAAAGACTTTGGAATGATTGCCACCGAGAATGGTTACAATCTCTACGTCGGTGGAAATGGAGGTGTGAACCCAGTCCATGCTCAGCTATTAGCCACTGATATTGATGAGAAGACTGTTCTCAAGTACCTCGATCGGTACATCATGTACTACATCCTCACTGCTGAGAAGTTGGAACGTACCGCACCATGGCAAGCCAAGCTCCCCAGTGGAAAGAATGGAGGTGGTCCCATTGAGCATCTTAAGGAAGTTATCATCGAAGACTCTCTCGGGATCTGTGATGAGTTGGACAGGAGAATGCAACACCTTGTTGATTCCTACCATGATGAATGGGCAGAAGTTGTTAAGGATCCTGAACGCAGAGCCAAGTTCAAGCAGTTTGTTAACACCGATGAGAATCAGCCCCGTGAAGAAATGATAGAATTCATTGATATGCGCGGTCAGAAGCGTCCTACCAACTGGAGAGCTGACGGAGAGGTTCAGACAAACTGGAAGCCTGAGGACACGGATATCTTTGCTCGCTCTGAGAAGTCATGGGTAACAGTAGGAAAGACTTCCGACTTTGCCCCCAATGTTGGATCAACAATTCTGTATGGTGAATCTCAACTTGCAGTATTTAATAATGCCAAGCAAGGTGAATGGTTCTGTACTCAGAATATGTGCCCCCACAAGCAAGCCTTTGTTCTGTCACAAGGAATTATCGGTGATGCCGAGGGTATTTCCAAGGTGGCTTGTCCTCTGCATAAGAAACAATTTGGTTTGGCAGATGGGCAGCAACTTGATGGGGACCTGTCTCTCATCACCTTCCCCGTCAAGATTGACGGTGATGATGTCTCGATTGAGCTTCCCTCTGAAGTTGAGGTGAATGCAATCCTAGGCACAAGCGGCTTGCGTGTGCAATCAGGTTGTCCCGATATCAGTGGCACATCCCTTGAGGCAGATATTTTGAACGGAGTGAAAAACTCTACTGTTGCAGCAGTTATGTGAAGTATGCTTTAGGTCAAGGTATAATATGGGTATCAAATCGATATGTAAATATAAAAACAATGTTGATACCAATGATTCGATGCGTATCTTTATCTATCTTTATGAGTAATACTCAGTATCTCAAGATTAACTTAACTTGAAACACTGAATCTGCAACCATTCTCTTTTCACAAATGTAGAAGCACGGTTCAGCCATGCCCACGCACTCAACTGTGATGAACTGCGGCACTCATCTTCGAAGGATACCTCGCTCGGGGCCGGGAATGCCAGTAAAAAGTCGTTTCTAAAAAGCCACCTTCACATCAAATCGGCCGATAGATAGCCACATTATTATAACGGATAGATATATAAAGATTACAAGATATATAATGTTGAGCTTAACATTCGCCATCATGTCGGAACCATCAAACAGAGGAGATCTGGCTTATGAGACTGTTGTATCTCCCGAGGACAATAATAAATGTCAAAGTTGCAAATCAAACTCCATCATGAATAATTGCAAAAGAACAAAGGATATGCATACTGTACTATTAGATTCTGACGAATCGACTGTACGGACTGAGGATGAAACAGATGATGAATCACTTAAACTCGGTCCAGGATTCGGAAGTCTTTACTTGACATCAAACTCATCATTATCAGATACGGGTACATATAACTCTTCACCATTAGATCCAACAAGAGTTAGATCGTCAAGTGGCTTGACGAGTATAGATGAAGTAGTGGACAGAGTAGCTGCCGATAGAGAAGTCTGGAGACGCAAATCGTTGCTAGTAGATAATGATGATGATCAGCACGATGATTATCCAAGTGATGAGGAGGGAGGAATCAAGTCGTCGCTTGCAAAAAAGTTATCTTATGGAGACGATAATAGTAGAGACACATATAAGCGTACATATCCTGCAAGCTTTCATTTTTCTACAAAGCTTGAAACGAACAGCAGCTTTGAGGAACCACTGAGCTGTAGAGAGAAGTTTGATCAGGTATGTGTATTTATGTCAAATTATAACTTGTATGTTCGTATGCTTATATAAACATCTCTAATACATGAACATGATCTCTAACCAAATTTCATCTTAGCCCGCACTTGGTTGTGATGAAAACCTTTGCAGTCTAAGTCGAAGAAAAGAGTCAGACAATGATCAAATGTCTGGAGAACCTGAAAACGAATGGGTTGGACGACTCATCGTATCAGGTTTCTATTATATGATGTGCGGTACTCGCCGATAAGGTTATCAATAGCCATTAATGCTAGTTATTGTTTGCACACGATTGTATATATTGTCTCCTAGTCCTAATATTTCACATGGTAGCTATGGATACACTCATGGCCACATGGACAGTTCATCATCGCTCGGCCAAGGTTCTCCATCTTTGGTATAGTATTCAGCAGTATCATCTCCCATAGTTGTTGTTCCAATCAGTTGTAACCCCGCCCTCTTTAATGTATTCTCATCCATTTCTGCAGATATAGGAATCTCAAATACAATAGGTGCTCGAACAAGAATTGCACGATCTACAGCACGAGCCTCTAAGAATGATCGAGCAGTCGCCGGCCCACCCTCCACCATTATATGTTGTAATCCTCGGCGTTTCAAATCTTTAATTACTTGTGTTGGAGATATTGATGATCTACTACCATCGGCATAACTTGATTGTTTCATTCCAACTAAAGTTACATGTTCACTTGGTGTTGCTTTTGAATTTTCGGATTGTAAATGATATACTATTGTTGGTAGCTCATCTTTTAGTAGAGTATAATCCTTCTCCTTCTCATTAGTTATCCTCAATGATGGATCTACTACTACTCTCACAGGCTGACTTTTTCCATCTTTCAATTCAACACGCCGAACTGTTAATGAACAATCATCTCTTTCAACTGTACCTCTTCCTACTAGAACAGCATCTGATTCTCTACGAAGTCGATGAACCATATCTAATGATTCGGGTGATGTGAATCGTTCTGATTTGGTTTCTGATAGGTCAGCTACTCCCCACACTGGTGACGAGTCAAATGCCATTTTCAATGTGACGCCTGTAACTACATTATTATTATTATTATTATTATTATTATTAGCATCATCTTCTTCAGTTACGATGTCAGTATCACTACTTTTGTCGGCCGATATAGAGTATAGTATTTTTGTTTGTCTTTTGCAACTAAAGTTTTTGTGTTTGTATGCATATTGCGATGTATGTAATGAATTGTATAATGAATTCCTAATACCAATTATAGTGTGTTGATGGGGAACACTCTGCAAGAATGCTGTTGATGCAACTATACCGCTTGTAAACATCAACCAATGCCAATACATCATCATCGAAATCAGTAAAACGCGAGTATCAATAACTAACTAGCAAAGCCGTGATTCTTGCTGCAAAGAAGAATATAGACAGAAGTATAGAGAACAAATCAGAGTATGTAAGGTAGGATAGCTGTCAATATGAGGCCATAGTATCCGGCCGGCACTCTACCGACCGAGCTCAACTTACTCTTACTTACTTACCTTGGGTCTACTTACCCTACTTCCCTCGGTAGAGTCTAGAGTTAAGCACAAAGTATTTTAGTGAAACTTTACCCGTTAACTGCCCACTATGGGTTCAAAGATACCCTACTTATGCAGGTCGGGGCGCGCGCCGCACAGCCCCGAGTCTCTTTATTTAAGTATAAGATTATGCATAGTATGAATTCATCCAGAAATGATTCAATGCTCAAAAGCCGGCCGAGCTGCTGCGTATGAATACGAGAGTAGATCCGTATAACTAATAAGGAGGGAGGGGAGTAGTGATTACGTTTGATCGCCATCTGATTCACTTTCATAAGGATTATCAAAATCTTTTTGAGATAACCACGAAAATTCACAGCATTGCAACTCAACTCGACTATCATGGCATCTAAAGTTAATACAGCGCCAATCAAGTGGGCACAGAGATCAGATTCTCTATATATCACAATTGCTCTCGCCGGTGAGTTAAAAATTGTACGGTCATATGCCGTATATTGACGAAACAAAAGTGCATATCTTGTGTCCCTTTTTGACCAGCTGCAGCATTGCAATACCACAATACTTCTACCCATCTCAACATACTAACCAACCGTTTATATCTATACTATCCTTTATACAATAAATAAATACTAAAAACTCGCAGATGTCGATAAAGATGCAACCATCAATCTAAAAGATGAAACACTAACATTCAAGGGCAAATCTGAAAACAAAGAGTATGAATTAGATATTGTATTTTTCAAACCAGTAGACTCCGAGGGTTCCACATACAAGGTATTACCCCGAAGTGTAGTGATGCATGTTATGAAGAAGGAGAAGGATGATGAAGAATTTTGGCCAAGATTATTGAAGGATAAGGCATTGGAGAAAAATCGGGTGAGTGCTCAATACTCTTTTTGTATATTTTCATATTGCAATGTTGTGTAAAGTGTTCATATATTGTTTGAAAGTTTGGATTGTACTCATATGATAAATGTTTTTGTGTATGCTTTGACAGGTTAAAATTGATTGGGATAGATATGTTGATGAAGATGAGGAAGAAGAAGGCTTTGACAAATCAGCAGTAAGTTATTATATGATTATTATGCTTTTTACAGGGTAGACTATGCATCCAAAGACAACTCATTCATAATGTCAAACTTATATCGCTTCCTTAAATCACCCACTATAGCTTGAAGGAGGTAAGAGTTGTCAATGATTAGAGAAGTAATAATGTGATTGTGTACAACATTTTCTGTAGCTAAATCTTCTTCTACTCTTACTCGTACACACTTAAGGTATGGGCATGGGAGGCGCTGGAGGCATGCCTGGTATGGACATGGCATCAATGATGGCAGGCATGGGCGGTGGAGGTCCTGGCGGCATGGACATGGCATCAATGATGGCGTAAGTATTGTTTCAGTAGGATGTTGCCATGTTTTAGAGAATTTCTATCAAAATCGTCAGCTAATATCTCTTTCATTTGTTTCAAACTCAGTGGCATGGGAGGCGGTGGAGGCATGCCTGGAATGCCTGGCATGGGCGGTGGAGGTCCTGGCGGCATGGATATGGAAGCATTAATGAAGCAGATGGGTGGTATGGGAGGTGGAGCTGCAGGAAAGTTCAACAATATTCTGTGTGTTTGATATGACGTCTTGGTGATTTTACTTCATATGAACTTCCATTACCTTCATTGATTGCTCTTGCAGACCTCATGCACTAACATATGTTCTAATGTCTTCTCTTTCATCTTCATAAACTGTAAAATGCGCATCTTCCAGGAGGTGCTGGTGGTGCAGATTCGGACGATGACGACTCAGATGATGATGATTTGCCAGACCTCGAGGAGTCATAAATCTTTTCATAAAACATATATGCAAGCCGGCTTTAGAAATGAAAGAAGATATACTGGATGATATACGACGAAAAGGTGATCTTAGGTAACATCAATTGACTTTACAATGTCTGCTAGGTGTTGGAAACATGATCCCCTCCAGTCGTCAATCCAAAGCTGCTAATACATAAAGAACAATGCAAATGAGTATCAAGTACACAACTTTATAATCTTATATATTCTCCCTAGAAACGAAACCAAATATCAAGGTTTGGGAATAAAAAACGTCTTTAGGACTTGTCTATGATAAAAAGCTCTGTAATCTACTCTTCTCAGAGAGTATCTGGGCGTATTTATCTATTTTTATCCATGACCAGGATGCCATTCATCGTCCTCATCATACTCTCGCGCACCCTTCATATGATCATCATCTTCATCCATTTTCATAACATCATCTTCATCATTATCCATGTTGTTATCTTCCTGCTTCTGACTCTTTTGACCTTTCATAGTAGCCTCCATTCTACTTCTACGGATCAACTGTTCAATTTTGTTGTCGACAGTATCATAATTAGTAGCACCACTGGCGGCATTTCCATTTCCAATTGAGGGCATGGCTTGCCTTCTCCCAAAGACGAGTTGATACATTGCATCTCGTATACTACTCTCACTTACACTGCTCCCATCACAACTGTCGTGATCACTATTATTGTTATTCTCGTCATCTATTGACATTTCACTACTATTCCTTCTGTATTCATGTTCATTTAGATTTGTTGGATTTCCATCTAATTGATGTTGTGTAGACCCATATAACTCTGATGTTACATTGGTTGGAGATATATCATTTCTATCTGCTGGCGGATCTATTGGTTGATTCTGCTGCTGTTCTTGTTGCCTAGTATCACTATTACTACTTACTGCAACTTCAGTTCTTGGAATCTTTGCTTTCGGGCAATCTTCAATATCATTCTTCCGTTTACTACCAGCTGAATAGTTACCAGGAGGATCCGGTGCACTAAGTGAATTTCTGCTAAACGATAAACCCAACTCATCAATAGTACGAGGTCTTTTAGATTGGTGCATAAGATCACTATCATAAAGTGTTGTTGCTGAAGATGATGTAACATCATCTTCGGGTGGATTAATTGGTCTCCGCTTTTGACCACTGAAAGTTTGGCGTTCATTATTGACTGCTGCTGCGCTACTATTTGATATTGATGTACTCATCCTCTTAGAGTTATACCTCTAGTTTTAGTTTTGGTAATAATAATATTTTATATTATAATTTTGATGCTCTTGCTTAGGTGGTATCGTATCTGTTTAAACTCTGATTAATTACTGATATTGATATATTTATGATCCTGTATATATAATAAACCTAGCTATCAGGAGCATCATCGCAACATCTGTTTGTGATCATCATCATGCCTCTCACTTGCTTTGACTATTTATGAGTGTAGGATACCCTTATCTGTTAACTGCTTAATTAAATCCATCCAGTCATTTTTCACATCAGAATACATCATCACTCTCAACATAATACCAACAAGGTATCAATACAATGGGCGGCAAGAGAAGAATACGAGCTATGAACTCTGTTATATCAATAATATCGCTGCTATCAGCGGCGGTGATTGAGATAGAGTCATTTTCATCCACATCACACAGAACAATATCAACTCTAACTAACAACCCATCACATACGCATCAACCACAACATAATTGCATTACATCAAAATTACACTCAATGGTATCAGATGAAGAAGCTGAATTACTATTAGATGATTTCTATAATGATGCCGATGCAACAGATTATGTCGCTAATTTTGAAGCCGAAACTAATCCAACAACAACAACAACAACACAGCATCAACAACAGAATACACCAATTAGACGATTTAAACGTCCAAAGAAGGTACCATTAATAGCAGTAGTTGGACGACCGAACGTCGGCAAATCTGCATTGGTAAATAGATTAGCAGGACAACAATCTGGCGGGGCAATCGTAGCCGATGAAGAGGGTATAACACGTGATAGGACATATCGTAATGCCGACTTTCTCGGTGAGGCATTTCAATTAGTAGACACCGGTGGATTAGTATTTGATGATACAGATGCCATCTTTGCGAAAGAGATACGTGAACAGGCCATGATTGCCATTGAAGAATCGGTTGGTGTTATATTGGTAGTGGATGGACAGGTTGGGCCAACTGCAATGGATGAACAACTCGCATCCTTCTTGCGGAAGGAGGTTACGAAGAAAATGCCAGTATTGTTGGCTGTGAATAAATGTGAAAGTGATAAGAATGGCGCATATTTAGCATCCCAATTTTGGAATATGGGATTAGGTGAGCCACATGCCGTTAGTGCACTACATGGTGTGGGCACAGCCGATCTCTTGGAGGATATGTTTGATGGAATTGTTGAGAAAGGATCAGCAATTAAAGGCTTCGGTACTAAAGTGAAAGAGTTGGAGGCTGCACAGGAAGCGTTGGTGGCATTAGATAAGGGTGAACCTTTGGAGGGTGAGGATGAAACTGATGTATTCTTGAGAAAGTATGGTGTGGGCAAAGATAGTGAGGATGTCATTAGGCAGTATGAGGAGGCAATTTCTGCATTTGATGATGTACCTACAATGGTGAGTTGATTGTTTATGATGATGCACTCTATTCTTTATATTCATGTGTATATGTATGACTCAATATACATCTTGTACTTGTCAATATACAGGAAGAAATCAATGTAGCAATTGTAGGCCGCCCAAATGTTGGCAAATCCTCACTCCTAAACACTATCTTTGGATCCAACAGGGCAATTGTCAGTGACGTTGCGGGTACCACACGTGATTCAATTGATGCAATTATGGAGCGTCCACCTCCTGCATCCGATCCTGATGGTCTTCCAACGATTTATCGCTTTGTTGACACTGCTGGTATCAGAAGGAAGGGTAAGGTGGAGTTTGGTCCAGAATTTTTTATGGTCAACCGTGCACTCAGAGCCATTCGACGTGCTGATGTGGTCCTACTCGTACTAGATGCTACTGCGGGGGTTACAGAACAGGATCGTATATTAGCACAAAAAGTATCAGACGATGGACGAGCATGTGTAATCATTTGCAATAAGTGGGATGCGGTTATTGATAAGGATTCAAGTACCTATGATCAGTCCGTGAAGTACTTTAGAGAAGAGCTACCACAGGTACGATGGGCACCCATCCTTTTCGTTTCGGCTGCAACCGGACAACGATGTGGAAAGATTTATGATGCAGTTGATGGAGCAGTGCAGGCACACCGCAGGCGTATTTCAACATCCGTGTTAAATGAGGTATTGCGTGATGCAGTCCTGTGGCAACCACCTCCTGCTCGTAGGAATGGTGCCCAGGCAAAGATTTACTACGGTAGTCAGGTATCAACACGTCCACCCACAATTGTTGTTTTTGTTAATGATCCCAAGCTTGTGAATGACAATTATCGTCGATATTTGGACAGAAAGATGCGTGAGAGTTTAGATGGGTTTGAGTCTACACCAATTCGATGGATGTTCAGGGGTCGTAGAGTTAGAGATGTTACAAGAAATATGAATGGTGCACCTGGCGATGGTGGATCTGGTACAAGTTTCCCATTCCCTCACGCTGTTTAAAGTATAAAGTAACATTATGTATCTGATATGGTTGAAATCTTTCTTTAGTTGCTGTTAGTATGTATTGGTTTCTTCCTTTCTATAAACACTACTATTAAACATTGGGGTTTTGCAGCACAACTAACAGGAACTCTTTGTCTGGTGAAATCTTTACATTGTAATGGTAATACAATACATCGTTCACATTGAATAGTATAATATGAGATGTTTGTAAGCCACCAGCACAATTTTACTGATATAATCTAAAACTCACCATAATCTCTCTTGTCTTGGATCTAATGCGCAGAAATGTTAACTCGTCATCTGGGTTTAGTAACCCTACAATATGTGAAGCCTTTACAGACAAATCTGATAATGCTACAGCATGAGTCTTTGCTTGTTCATCATCCAATGTAGATTGTATTATAGCTCCTTAGATACGATTTATATATGTTTGAAATTTGAAATACATGATGTTTGCAAGTAATATAAATAATATGAGAGATTCAAAATGTTTGTGATAGTGTACCAGTATACGCACCTCGACGGTCCATAATTATAACACCTTCCACACCTTTGTGTGACGATATACGGTCAATTGTCTCCTCCATTTCAGCCGCTGTTGATTCAGTGTTAGTGACCGCCGCCATCTTATTGTATGTTGGAGAGATGTCTTGGGCAATATGGTTGGTAGTTGCTATTTATTTGCCGAATGAATCCGTATCTGATCTAGTACACCTACTTTTTGCAAATTATTATGAGACTATTAGTTTTCAATGTATAGAAAACTCTATTTAAGGAAAGTGGTACGTCAGCGATCTCTTGCACCTCTCCTTTTGTTGTCGATGTCATTGCAAACAATATCAATACCGACCCGTTACTATCTCAATAGCAAACCCTCTCCAACTCCATTTTATAATAATAAAACAATAATATCAACAATGAAGTTCATCTCAGCACTAGTTATTGCCTCTCTCACTGCAAATTGCAATGCATTTGCACCATCGACACCACTCAATATCCGAACCACTTCTTCGTCCACTCCCAGTCAACTACGCATGGTAGCAGATGATGCCAAAGTATGTCTTGTTACCGGTGCATCACGTGGATTAGGTGCTGCTATTGCATTAGAACTTGGCAAGGCTGGACAGAAGGTTGTTGTGAATTATGCAGGTAGCGAAGATAAGGCAAAGGAAGTTGTCGAGGCTGTGAAGGCTGCTGGTGGTGATGCTATTGCTGTCCAGGCTAACTGTGAGTGGTCATATTGTTGTGTTTGTTTATCTTTGAGGTTTCATACTGTATGAGTTGTGTTGTATCTCGTGCAATCAAAAGATGTGATTTGCAAAAGATTTTGTCATATCATGTGCACATAACTACTCTTTTGAAATGGACCAAACTATATCTGATCTCATATCTATGGTTCTTAATATCTATCCTTTTATCATCAATTTACAATATATAAACTCATAAATGTCAATTAGGCTCCGATCAAGAGAGCATCCAAGCCATGTTCAAAACAATTATCGATGAGTATGGTTCCTGCGACGTATTAGTTAACAATGCCGGTATCACAGCAGATGGATTACTAATGCGTATGAAACCAAAGCAATGGCAAGATGTTATTGATATTAACTTAACAGGTGTATTCTATACTACACAAGAATTCTTCAAACTCGCTGCTAAGAAAAAGCAGAAGGAGGGTGCTGGACGTATTATTAATATTTCATCAGTCGTCGGTCAGATGGGTAATGAAGGACAAGCCAACTATGCAGCTGCCAAGGGTGGTGTTATTGGTCTTACCATGTCAAATGCACGTGAATTCCCAAGTAGGGGTGTTACCGTAAACTGTGTCTGTCCAGGATATATCCGAACTGATATGACAGATGCATTGCCCGATGCTGTGAAGGAGGCTGTTATAAGTAAGATTCCATTAAAGCGTATGGGTGAAGCCGATGAGGTTGCTGGTATGACACGATTCTTGGCTATTGATCCTGCCGCTGCTTATATTACTGGACACTGCTTCAATGTTGATGGTGGTATGGCTATTGGTGCTTAAGTATAGAGTTCATAGGAAGTATGGATATGTTTCAGCTGGCTAGGAGATTTGGAACTTTAACACAGATGGACAAAGAAAAGGCAGTAATTAATGTATAAAGTAAAAGTGCTAGCAAAATATAACACAACAGTTCTAGCTTCCTTCTTTGTTGTTTAGTCAGAGTACTCATTGTCATTGTCTGTTTACATAGTCAGAGTTCATCACATAAAACCAGTATACAAAGCTGCTGCAGCACATAGAAATGATCCAGTTTGACAAAGAACTTTTTGCACAGCCGCAGCCTTCTTTAACTTTGCCTCCTCTGATGTTTTAGATGGAACTCGCTTTGTCAACCCATTAGCACAAGCAGCTAATGCCCAAGCTAGAGTAAGTCCATAAGCGGGAGAAGCTTGAGACATTGTTAATCCGACTCCAAGACCAGTAGCCAATAATGCAGAGCTATTTCCCAATGCAATCAACTTTGTTACTGAGACAGATCTATCAGATGCAAGACTTCCATTCAAATTCACAAGAGTGGCAGCAGATGTCCATCCAAAATGCATAGTCAAGGGCAAGAGAAGTTGTGTTAAAAGTGTTGCATCCGCCGATGCCACCACAGCAGCTCCAGAGGAATGCACAAGTCCTAAACTAGTTGCAGTACCGGCTAACATGGCAGCAGATATCCACTTATGCCAACCATCTCCAAAAGCTGGACGAAAGCTAGCACACCAAAGTGATTGAAATAAGTTTGCTGCTATGAAAGGTGCCGTGATTTGAGGAAGAAGTACTGCTGTTGTTGCATCAGATGATAACGCCTGTGTAAGTACAAAGGCGGCTTCGCCGAGATATATCGGGGCCCAGATCGCAAATGCCCAACCTTGATTGTAATTAGTGAAGATATAATGTAAGATATTATAAGCAACAGGATAACATATGTATTCATCATAGATCACATACGAATCATCATTGATTTTACTTACCAGCTGGATTAACCAGTGTCCGATATGGAAGGAGAGGACTATTTGCATTCGGTTTGTTTGGATTCAATTTTCCCTCTCTCATTGCCTCGTCTTGGGGACCATCCAATCGGCCAGGAATTGAGACGCTAATACAATTTGTTGCAAATGCCGCTACATTGAGTGTTTTGAGTAGCGTTAATGATACCGATGAAGAGGTCAGTATACCGTCAAGTATAGGCAGACCTATTCTATATTTATATAGAGATATAAAATGGATATCAATCATATGTTAATCGATAGAACAAGCAAAATACATAAGAAACAGAAGTATGGTATATATACTCACGATATTGTAGCGCCTGCAAGTGCTACCAGTGGCGGTTTGTTCAAGTTTTGCAAGCTCATTGTGATATGATGCCAATTATCTATTATTATATTGGTTGTTAGTATATTTATGGAAAGGTTAGTCTTTAAATCCTCTCCATATCTTGTGCTCGCATCGTCATTTTTTTTAGCTACAAAACTCTCTGGCTAACTACTAACTCACAACTCCCCCTTGACTTGATATGTATCTTGCTTTCCCAGCTACAACCTGCTAGTGTTACTTCCTCTTCCCCTCTCTATAGAGCAGCAGCACTAACTCAGTGATAATATTATTGAATAGAATGTCGGGAGGCAGGTTGACTCGTCCACCATTTATAGATCCTACAACAGGTATTGCCTATGATGCCTCTAATAGTGAGGTCGAGGGTTATCTCACCAAGCAATCAATGTGGCTTCGTGTGAGTAATCTATTATGATCAGCCTAGTACTGATGTTGTTAGAGATATTCCTTGCAGAATTGCTATATGTCCTCTTATATTTCATGTATGATAGTTCCTTTTGCGTGTAATTTCCATGATGATGTCAGAACTAACACAACTATATTCTGCATTCTACAATGTATTATCACAACATAATAACAATAATATTATTTATACAATAATATACATACAAATAGGATTGGAGAAGAAGATTTTTCGTATTGAAAGGGTCAAGATTATTCTTTGCAAAGACACCATATGAGGCACCACACGGAATGATTGATTTAAGTAGATGTACAACAGTAAAGTCGGCTGATTTGAAATCACATAAGAAACATAGTTTTGAAATTAGTACACCAGAAACGACATATCTATTATATGCAGATGATGAAAAGGCAAAGGATGACTGGATTGGATCTGTCGGACGTTCCATAGTCCGATGTTCAAGTACCTATGTATCAAGAGGACAAACTAACGGCGGCGGTAGTGGAGGAAATGGAAGACAGGCTGCTGCACAAACAAATGGAGGGTATGAAGTTGATTCCGATTCTAGTTATTCAAATTCAAGCAACAATCCGTATTTCAATGATTAAAAATGATGATTGGATTGTATTGTGGTGAAGTAGAGAATAAGTTCGTGTTGGTGTGCTATGATAGTAGTATATGTATTGATTGCTATCGAGGTATTAGTATTAGTATCCTGAATCGAAGGAGTATATGTCTTTGTGTCGGTGTGTTGAAATTGGAATCTATGCACAGGTGCTGCATACCTTTGGGGGTTATAAAGTTTAAAGTTCACTCAAGCGAATGAAAAAGATATGTTGCAGTAAAATTCCATCTCCTCCCTGAGGGCGGCTGGATATATAAAATCACGAAAGCCTAACAAATAAACTACCCCAATCATACTAATAGCCCTACCAAATACAGAAGACATCATACATTTCTACTAGAACTTAGCGCCGTTTGGTATACCATCTCCCAACTTCTTATGATCGCCAAATATCGCCGAAAACTGAATTCACTTCCGAATTTTTCGAAATCAACTCACTCACGGCTCAACTACTACTTACTACTACTAAACACGGCAAAATAAGCTCACAAATCTAGCGGCATCACTTAACCTCTGTTAGTCTTTCATCATCGCACGAGTTTGTTACCCCACTGGAATAATAATGAGCAAGCCATTTAAGGAGGAGCACCCACTCGGTAAGTTGATGTATCATGATGATGTGTCAAAATTATATGTGAACTCTATGCATAGAGATGACGTCAATATTGGATGGGTGATTCTATTTGACTCTTTGGATATTGCAATACAATTGTAATATTAGGATGTGTATGGGTAATCTGCCTCCAGATTGCAAGGAAGATTCTTTGCAATATATAACAAAATCACAATATTTATGAGAATTTAGAATTTCAATTTATTCCGTCTAACTCTCATATTCGTTACTTCATCAAAAACCACAGAGAAGAGAAAGTCAGAGGCAGAACGGATCCGTGCCAAGTATCCAGACCGTGTACCAGTAATATGTGAGAAGGCTGATCGATCAGATATACCAGATATTGATAAGAAGAAGTATCTCGTACCAGCAGATTTAACAGTGGGACAATTTCATTATGTCATTAGGAAACGTATCCAATTAGCACCAGAGAAGGCGCTGTTTTTGTTTTGTTCAAATACAATCCCTCCCAATGGTAAGTTCAAGGTTTATAATACTTCTTCTTTGACTTTGAAGTGGCTTATTGTTTATAATCTCACATCATTGCTGGTATGTTTCATCACCTTAGCGGCACTTATGTCAACTGTTTATGAAGAGCAAAAGGATGAAGATGGCTTCTTGTATGTACAATACAGCGGAGAATCTACATTTGGTAGTGAATAGATAATCAATTGGAGAACATACTTATAGAAAATCTAAAATGAATCTGGGGGAACAAAGACTATTGGGTTGTCTTTGAATAAAGAGTTGTGATCGTCGGTACCCTAGTGTTCAAATAAAAGGGTCTTAAGTTGGACCAAGTAGTATTGTTGTTGTTATTGTGGTTGTATAATATGGAGAGAGATAGAGAATGAAAATGCGGAGTTCTATACTTCGTGGGTTATACACGGCGTCTATTACTGTCGTATTATTGCTAATTGTAAAAAGAAATATGAATATATTAAAGTGTTTGCAAAATCTTGCCATTCAAAAGGTAAATCTGCTTTCATCTTAGTCATATGTACCTGTGAATCATAAGTAGATGCAAGATGATCAATAGAGATGGACATACCTGTATCTCTTTTGTTCTAGACTAAGATATACTTTGCAACTGCTCTCTTATCTTTCAAATGAATGAATTTGAATTGAACCAGAGCTCACCCAGCTTGTAGTTGTATGATAGAGATATTGTAGTCACCGCCGATGACTTTAACTCAGGTCAAGGTCATAAAAATAGTTTAGTTAGGAATCTGGTGGAACTCTAGAGATAGCACATGTGAAGTGATGATCTATTTGCAAATAAGATGAAATAAGTAATATTATATCGATGAATAGAACTATGCATACTAATATCAGAGTTTGTCTCCGTCGACAGCGGCAAAGTTTTTTCTCTGTACACGGAGGCCGCGGAGCACGTAATATTCATTGTTACTCACCCATCACAAATTATTGCAATAACAACATCACAAGGAAGTGTACATTATCAATACGCCATCAACATCTTAGAAAACAATACCCATCATTTCCTATTGGAAAAGTGATGTATGGAAGGCGTTGTCTCACTACTACATCTACTCAGCCTTCAGGAGACTCAGATGAAGGAGAAACAACACACGATCATAACAAACATAGATCCTCAAAGATAGGGTTAGGATTAGCTGGTATATCAATGGACGAATTGCTAGCGTTGGCATCATGTCAGCCTACTGCACTTTCTCTTGAAGCAATGTATCGATATGCTCCCAAACGCCGTAATAAGAATGAGCAATCAAATAGTACACATCATGTGGATATTGGTAGATTGCGAAATTCTCAATTTCTGCATAAGGAGCTTCCAATCCGAATTGCACAGCGTGCTGTTGATCTATTAACCTTACCACATGGATTAAACCGTACTCGTGAGGTGCAATCTGTTGCCAATACATATCTTCAATATTTACAAAACTTAAAAGACTTTCCCATACCAACTAATGCTGCACAAGAACAGGAGTTCACACATGTGTTGAATGATTTTACATTGGATAGGCATTCAATTCCAATGGCTATTGCAAAGGGGTTGCAGAGTTTGAAGGATGAACGTAAAGCTCCGGTAGATGCGCGAAGACTTGCCGAGATGGAGGAGGCATTAAATCGATGTAAGTATTTATGTGCATATCATGTGCTCATATTATTTATATGACTTCTCATAATGAAATCAATTTAGTCTTTACTGCGCGTGTGGGTCTTCGGTTCTTAGTAGAGCATCATGTATTATCAGGTAACGATGAGAATTCAGATGCATTGTATCGTAAACAATTGGAGGCAGAGGGAGGTTTAGACGATGATGAAACCTATCAACAATTGATGGAGGATGTATCAGAAGAGGATGCTTGTCTAGGAGCCATTCAGAAGAATTGTGACCCTGTGAAAGAGGTTCGAAGGACAGTAGCACGGGTTGTAAAGCTGTGTCGAGAATCGTATGGGCTTGTACCAGAGATTGAAATTGTCGATTGTACTGATGGCTGTGATCTGCCATTTACATATGTACCTCACCATCTTCGATACATGTTGGCTGAATTGCTCAAAAATAGTTGCAGGGCAACTGTTAGAAAGTGAGTTGTGTTGCTTCTTGACACATTGTCCTTGCGGCATCTCATATCTTCGTTCTCTGACAATTCTCCCTATCTTCTACTGCCTTACTTACCCCTTTTTGTATGTATAGCTATCTATCTGGAGCCAATATGCAAAAAGAAGATCATACTAAACACCATAATGACGCAGCTGGAGGAATTCATGATGCTCCATCACTGCCGCCAATCAAGATAGTAGTAACAAAAGGAGAAGAAGATGTTAGTATAAAGATTGCCGATCAGGGTGGAGGAATGCCTGGATCAGTTACAAATCGCATATGGACATTTGCGCACTCGACACTAAGTAAGGAGGGAAGAACACGGGAGGATAAAAATGACTTTGGAAAAGATGAGTTTACCGGTGGTCATATTAGGGGGTTTGGCTTACCCTTAGCTCGAATATATGCTCGGTATTTTGGGGGTGAGGTTACAATCAAGAGTATGGAAGGGTACGGAGTTGATGCTTACTTATACTTGCCTGTCTTAGGTGTTGCCTGCGAGAACTTACCGCAACGAGTCATACATTCTCCTGGCAATCTTGATTCATCGGCAACTATCAATCCGACCAACCATATTGAGGAGATATTAGACGGGGATGGCTATTGTGATGCAGGGGAGGAGGAGAAGGATGACTTCTATCAGGATACGAATGTACGATCGTTCGACACAGGTGATTCAAAGACAAACCTGATAGATACAGTGAAAGATCGAGCTCTGTAAACTAGCCATATCAGAAGAAATGATACTATTGGCAATAACCAGCAATCTATTTGACTTTCTCTTAAACTACCAAGTTGTCTGCTTATGCCAGCCCGAGGCCTCCTTCTAAACACACACACCACTTTCTCTCCATCTATCGTCTCATCCTTCCTCTTCATCCTCACTTCCCCTTCTTCTATAGTAAAGGATCCAAGTTTAATTCAACAGCACTCGTGGGGTATAAAATATCAAAACTACCCAATACCTTTGGATGTAAAATACCAAAGGTACCAATAACAACCTCATTACCATCATTTTGATTGGGACTAATTAGTATAATCTCAGCAGCCCTTCCTGGGAAGTATGTACCACTAACATCGCTCCCATCCTCCTTCAATTCACGAATAGTATAATACCAACCCTCTCTACAATGTACTTGGATATACTTACTACCACTTGATGCTACATAATCTTTCATCGGTGCTACCTCGCATAATGTCATGATGCGATCGACCAATCCATGGATAACTTCAAATCCAGAAGTTGGTCCAGAATATGTCGCGCATACTCGTCGTGAATTCTTCGCCCCGACGATTGTTTCAGTAACAACATGTTTATCATCCGGTAACACCACATCACTAATCTCGAATAATTTGAACCCATTTGTGAATGACATACTCTTATTATGTTGCAAACACTTCAATAATCCAGGAAGTAGTGTCGTACGGACAACCTCATACTCGACATTGGCAGGATTACTCAAACTGACTGCGGCAGTTACCGGCCGACCCAATGCTGTGAAGTTATCGTTTGTGCTACATAATCCGTGTGTTAATACCTCGACATATCCAGCACGAGCAATCTCTTCACGTAATAAGTCACCCAATTGATTTAATGGTTGTTCTCCACCCACGGTGTGTGTCGTGGGGACTGTCTTCTTGATATTATTGTATCCGTATGCTATACCAATATCTTCGGCAATATCAACTGCATGTAGAATGTCCGATCGGGTTGGTGGGACTGTTACCTCAAGTACTGGTCCTTCCTCTTCCTTATCGTCATCAATGATACGTGCCGGTCCCAATTGAATCTTATTACATAATACCGCCATATCCTCAGGCTTGACATTAATACCAATTAAACTATTCACCAACTTGACTGGTGCAGTTTCTTTTCGGGTATACATTAGTGGTGTGACATAACTATCCACAATCTCCTTCTCTTCATTGACATAGTTAACAGTGACTGGCTCGACACTGAATGGTTCACTTGAATATTCCGAGAACATTGCCACAACTGTATCTAATACAATATTTGCCTTGGTTAAGTCGGTAGCTGTACATTCAATGAAGACATTGGTAGTATTTAATGTAATACGACTTTGACTACCATTAATAATTGGTGGTAATGATAATACTGCCTCGTTACTATCCAATACTACTGGATATAACTTTGAATTTTTAATAATTGGTACATATGGTTTTAAATGTTTATATGTCACGTTGGTTTCATAACAATCTAATAATTCACTACCATTGAAACTAGTATTTTCGGTGGTATGTGTTAATGGTACAAAGTTAATATCAGTAGGATTACGTGCATCATAAACAAAGTTAGGACCCTTAACTGAATCTAAATCATGTGTCCCGATAGCAACTAACGTGCGATTACGACATAAGTTACGATGTAATTGATCTTGTAATTCAATAAAACTTTGATATCGTACTTCATTAAATGTGACATTTTTAAGTATGGCACAAACAACGTAAGGGCGGATTGTATCGGTATTATTCTTAATAACAGTCATTGTAGATGTTGGTGTGGGTAAGATGTTGTAGGTTGGTGCATCCATATCACCCAAGAAAATTTTAAATGCCCGTACGATACCCTCTAGACAAAGTAAATCATATCGATTTGCTGGGACATCAATTTTATAGATTACTTCATCACTTAGGGCATCTAATTGATCTTGTGTGAGTTTGACTGTTGAGGATTTAGTTGCCTCAATTTTTTCAGAGGTAACCTCGTCTAATTCAACACCAAATTCAAATGCGAGTTCATCGAATTCATGTTCGGTGTAGGTGCGACCTAGTTGGGCGAATAGTTCGTCTCGTGAGATTGCTACGGTTGGCATATTAGTTTATTGATTGATATAGGTTGGTAGAAGAAGACGCCGCTAATTTGATAGTCCTATTGCATGGCAAATTATGTGCGGCTAAGATTTTACCATGAGAGTAGAATGGTATGTTTTATTCCACTGTAAACATTTTGCAACAATCGACAAAATCTCAACTTGCATACCTTCATTTACTTTTATATTCTATGATATGAGCTCGTAATAATATGAATAAACCCTAACAACTTCATTTATTCTTCTTTTCAATTCAGTCTTCTTTTCCTCGTCTACCTCGGCGCATCTTCCCACTTTTCCTTCCACTTTACCTTTAACCTACGTTTTTCCTTTTGAGCAGATACAGCCTTAGCTTTCTACTTGGCTACAGCAGCCTTTTGTAGTTTTTTTATATACTTTTGGGCATGGGTACGTGCCTGAATATTCGTACGAGTCTTTACATGAGCTGCAACCTTCTTCCAATCCTTACCATATATCTTGTATGCCGACACAAAAAGCTCATGTTCTTCACTTGTCCAATGACCTTCATTACCGTTCTGTTGACATTGACCCACTGCTCTTTCCTGCTTAGTTATATACTTTCCGCCATGTTTAATACATTTACCACCTTTCTGTGCTGTATTTTTACAACCCTCGATGTTGCAAGTAACTTTAAATCCATCCAATGAAAACTTCTCTTCGACCTCTTTTTGAAACTTGATACTGTATTTGGTGGTAGTACTTGCAGTAGTAGAGGTGACAGTATTTGGAGGAGTAGTACACCTACCACCACCACCATTCCTCTGCTGCTGACTCTTCATCCTCAATTCTTTCGTATTCTCACGAGGAGGGGGTATAACAAACTTCTTCTCAACCTCTTTCTGAAACTTGATCGTTTCGCCATTGCCCTTACTTGTCTTGATTGATATTAATGCATTTTCAAATTTGGTTTTCCATACTGATACTTCACCCTCAAGTTCGTTAACCCTTTCCCGCCCAGGTACCCATAGGTGCCCATTTTTGACTAAAAGACCATATCTAACCTTCTAGACGTCCGATTAACACCGTTCCAAGCATACTGTCCTCCTCTATAGCATCTTGGCGACGCGTATACCTAGTTTCATGGTCGAATTCCTCATATCAGCGGCGTTATTCCATCCGCCCCAAGCCGAGTCGAGCGAAATGATGAAAATTAGCGGTATCCTAAAAATGCTGGATATTGTGCTACTTTGTAGAGGTGGTATGGTATAGTTATATGTTGTGTATGAATGATATGAGTTACCCATGCTTTAGATTATACTATAAACTATTGTTTGTGAGCTTTTTGTCCAATATGAAACACTCCATCTCATCCTACAATATCGTTGTAATACCATGCTTTTGTATCACCACTCAAAATCGCCCTCACAACATGATATATCCACCTCCATATCTGACCATCTAAGGCATATCTCCCGGCTGGACCCACTACTTTTCTCTCCCTTATATAGTATATTAATTGATTGTTGTGTTGGTTGTACTCCTTTCCCACCTCAATACTTGCCAGTGCCTCCCTTTCCTACCTGCATCCTCCTCCCCCATGAAAAAACTCATTTGACGATAGGTGTTGTATCTAGGCATATTATCTCCACCATATCATTTATCAGTAGTAATACCACCATCAGAGATTGTTTATATGATAGTTGTCTATGCATTTGTAGGAGGAGGGCTGCTGATATTGAGTATTGATGGCATAATCATTATTGCTTTGTAGGGTGTAGATGGAGGAGGGTCGGTGTCAACTTTCACAATCTGATGGCCTATATGAGCATGACCATCCACGGCTACTAAAGCCTCTTAACCAGTGGTTCCCTCGACAGAATGGCCATAGATATCATATAGATTGATGCCATTGATTGTTTATTGGTAGTATATGCTGTCTTCTATCCATAGATGACGAGGATTGTTGTCGATCACATCATCGTCTGCAATTGCAAAAAATTGCGGCCTAGGAAGAAACTTGTGTAGTAGACCTAGTAGACGACGACCATTGATCTATTGCAATTAGACAATAATAGATTGGTATATTAACTGTTAGATCCTATGATATGGAGTTGTTGAATAGGCTGCTTGATGAGATAATGGTGGCACGATGATGGCGTTGAGTTGTGGTGGGCGGCTTGCCAAAAAAATGAAAATAGGATACCATGGGTGGGAAAGGGTTAATACGATCACGTTGACGTTTACAACGTGCCGCGACAGCCTCGCGGTTACGCTTCCTACGTTCGATGCGACGCCATTCGGAGGTTTGTTCTTTCGTCATTGGCACGGAGGGATCATACTTCATTTGTGGACGTTTGGCACCCGGTGTTTGACGGATTGTTACAATTGGTTTCGGCCAGTCGGAGGCCGTACAACCCTCGAAGGTCCTCCCACCATTAGAAGATCTACCTGACTGAAGTTGATAATATGTCATACGAACTTGATCATTCTCATACTTAATCTGATCTTTCATTTTCGTTCTAGCATTGCTACGGACGGATACAAGACGTGAGTGATGTGCTTCCATGCCGCTTTGCATACTGTTGTATACATCAATCAATTGTGGTACCGCTACTGACGAAGTCGGCTCAGATGTATCAGTATCCCCCTCGAGTGATGAGTCTTGCTTCTGTTGTCTTGATGGTGACGGCTCGAACTCATCTGGACAGGGCATGTCATTCTGTTGGGTAGGTTGAGAAGGCTCTTCGTCACTCAGTTCTTCTTGTACTTGACGTTCCCAATCGGCATCAGAAAATCTACCATCATCAGACTCAGACTCACTGTTGTTTCGACGGTGATTAATTCTTACATTATGATGATCTTTTTGACAATTCAAATCATCACATTTCAGGACTGCTGCAAATGCACCAGGTGATGATACATTAACCTTCACACTATCATCTTCATCATCTACTTCTTCCTTTCTGGTGAAGATGTAACCTGTATACCAATAACATGCAGACTCTAGCTCTACATTCTTATCACCGTTGCGCGATCTTTTGTAGGCGTATGCAAGAAGTAGAGAATGTAAACATTCAATATCTCTACATTCATCAATGAATCCTTTATCATTCATATCATCTTGCGGTAGAGTCTCGATCAATCGGTAACGGTATTCGTCATCGTCGATCTTTGTTTTTAATAGAGTGATGTAATGTTCCATAAAGTAGAGAGCTGTAGTAATGTGAGACGACAAGATTTATTTGTCACAGTGCTAGAAACGCAAGAAGGTGAGAAGATTTACTTACCAACCCCAACGTTCTCTTCTGCTTCATTTAGAGGATTCAATAGCTTGAATATCTCTTGACTAAAGATATTACCATGTGCATCAATCATTGTATAACTACCCTGGCGTAGAATATTGTTCTCATTCATGTACTTTAACGCCTGTTGGTACTCTATATTATCGCCCTCGGTAATCCTATTACCAGATCGTACTCGTCTCACATGATATGGAGCTGCACGTGATAGAATATCTCTGGTGGCAAAATCATCAGTTGTGTCAATTTCAAATAAGTGATGTTTCACAGTGAGTAATGATATCACAACGCATGCACCAGTTGTATCGCTATCTGCACTATTAAATCCTTGAGCGGCGCCGAGACTGTTGGTTGATATCAAGTCTACTTCTATCAAAGTTTGCCTGATGTCATGAAAGTGTTGATACTTCTCATGATTGTAACGCCCCAAATTCTTGTATCTCCATACAACAACAGACGAGACTTCTTGATTATCTGAGCCTTCATTTGACCTAACCCATAGACCAGTTACCTTAGCATTAGATGGGATACCATTCGGTAAATCTGGCGGAGCAATTATATCACCTGTTCAGTATATGAATATAGAGAGTAAAACAATATAAGAGCAAGTATATAAGCATAGAAGAAACAACCCAATACATATTCTTACCAGGTCTCAAGATTTCACCTCCTGTTGGATCAACCTTATTACAACTTGCAACTACCAAGTTTGTAAGTATATTACTATCTTGACTCAAATCTCTATCAATCAAAGCGTTCCCTTGTTTTTCATAATTAACAACTAATCTGTCACACTGATCTGGACATGTAGTAACTTGATCACATGCACTTAGATCGATCTCTGAATAATCATCATCATCAATCTCATCTACCCCAATGTTTTGGAAGAAACGACCTAGATTTTGTACATCTTCTTGTCCATCTTCCTGTTGATGCATACTACTAGGTCCTCCTACCAAATCGTTGAGATCGTCACGATCTACATGATCACCCCCGACTGCAGCGGGATTAACAACGCCTCCAGCACCATTATTGCCACTAACATTAGGATCAATGTAATTAATTCCTTTATCACTACCGGTGAAAGTAAAGTCCAAACCATCAAAGTCAGTAGACATATTCCCGTTTGAATCTGATCTTCTGATGATATTAATAGTTGCATATGGTGATGCTTCTCCTTGGCATTGATAATCTTCAACCAATTTAAAACCATATGGTTTATCAATCCATACCCTAACATCAACATTATACATCCAACCCCACATTTTAGTAATAATTGTTTGAACTATTCCAATGTTATTCTCTGTGTCGCTAAAAAGAGAACTAACATCATCATGAAAACCCTGTGTCAAATGATCGACTAATGCATCAATAGATTCATACTGTGGTCCCAATTCAATATCTTTATTATCAGAGTTGTTAACTGTAAAATGTCGTACATCATTTGAGAACCTAATGTAACTCTCTCTATCCTTACCCCGAGGTAGAAAACCTTCTGATATAAGGCCATCAATTATTGATTGATCTAGAGATAATCCATCATCATTATTGTTTTCATAGTAATCAAATTGTTGTTTTATTGCTAACTTCTTACATGTTTCACAGCAGAATTTCACTTCAATATTTTGTGGTATTGGCGATTCTTCAATTAATATACTGGTATTGCAATTGCAACATGGCTGAGTTGTCTGTACAGTTTGTTGGCCAAATACATTAGTCTTTGACCGACGCCGTACTGTTGGCGGCGTGAGCCCTGTTTCTGTTTGTGGCGTTTCATGATGAGGCTGGTGAGGTGACGGTGTGACTTTTTTGGGATTTTCATTTTGTTGACCTCTAATAGCTGGCATAGGGGTTGTATCTTCTTCATCACTTCCTCCTCTTGTGGCCCCTGGATTGCCATCATCATTGATATTATTAGATTGTTGGTATAATCTACCAATACTACTACTGATAAATGTTTTGATAAATAGATCTTTTGATTCAGAGTGATCGATTAGTATTCCCCAGCCTGGTCGTCGAATCGACATTTCCACAATATGTGATGGAGAAAAGGGATTATACATACCAAAATCAACCTCAGATTCAAACCGACGAAATAAAGCATCAGATAGATCCCCAGCATATATTTTATTACGACTTTTAAATGTATAATAATGCCATTTACCCACATGTTTACCCGACTTATATTCACCAACACCGATATAACCGCTTCTATTATTTGATGGTAGTTCACAACGAGATATTTTGTTGACTTTTGTCTGTAGAATATGCAAATTGAAGGCATGATTGTCAAAGTGGATCTCATTTATATGATCAACTACATCGTTAGGGTACACAAAGGTCGATGGTACATCATAGAATGTAAGATATACAAGTACTGCTCGTTGTATAGCACTGAGTCTTACATCAATTATCACTGGCGGTTGATCATCATCATCACTAGAAGGTGTAGTGCTCTTCTTAACCGCCACAGAATCTCTAATGTAGTAATCCCATGTATCTGGCATAGAACTAGAAAGCTGGGGATATCCACTCCCCTTATCATCCTCTTTCCACCTAGCCATTCTACCATGATCAGATATATACAATTTATCTTCTGGATATTTATGTACATTGATATCAAACTTCCCTATTGCAATGAAGACTTCCTTCGGTAAATAACGCCATGTCTCTTCTCTTAGATTATTGTTGAACCTCCAACCGCCACAAGCATGGCATGTAGGGTAGGCAGTTTTAATTGCATCGATACGCGCTAGTTGCAGTGCGGTGTGTGTAACATCCTTATACTCAGGACGATAATAGAGAGCGTTAGAATTAATTGTGTCCCTATGACTGCCGTCTCCTTTAAATTTAAGGTAGACATACCATCGAGCAAGAACAAGTCTACGCAATGATATCTTTGGAGTAGATGTATCTATCGAGCCGTCATCGTCACTCCCCATATGACCTTGTCCTCCTTGTGATGCTGCCGACATGATATGTAATCCAATACTATATCAATTGCAATACAATACATATCAATTGCAATAGTAGTGTAGAATTAGCGTCTCCACACGCATTCAAACGACTTTGTGGCCTTCAAGGGCACGAAATTTTGTAGCATTTGTAGCAAAGAGGCGCGAAAGCACCTCTTTAGATCTTTGGTATCGTTGTGGCGATGAAACTGTCAATGTGATTAGTACTCGTGGAACAAAAAAAATCTCAACACCTCATCGGTGAATGAAATGAGTAGTTGAAGCACTTCAAAGAAGGATCTTTGATATCATAACTTCGATCGATAAACATACCAATGGTAATAAGTAGTATCAATAATATATAAATCATATATCAAGAAGGAAACGATGAAGTTAGTATCAGCATTATTCCTCTTATCAATATCGTCGGCAAATGGATTCTCTTCAACAACTGCAAAGCCAGCCAATGTACCACAAACAAATACAAATGCTGCAGGTGAACAAATCGATCCACTGCTAATCCGTGCTGCCCGCGGTGAGAAGACTGACCGTGTCCCAGTATGGATGATGCGTCAAGCTGGTAGACATATTAAAGAATATCGTGATTTATGTAAAAAGTATCCAACATTTCGTGAACGTTCCGAGATACCCGATGTTGCCGTAGAAGTATCATTACAACCATGGCGTAATTATCAAACTGATGGATGTATCCTATTCTCAGATATATTAACACCTTTACCAGGTATGGGTGTTGAATTTGATATTGATGAGAAGGTAGGACCAGTTGTTAAACCAATGAGAAGTTGGGATGATGTTAATAAGATGCATTTAATTGATCCAAGTACTGCAGCTCCATTTACTGGTGAGGCATTACGTACATTACGTGAGGAAGTGACACCTGAAACTGCAGTGTTGGGATTCGTCGGTTGTCCATATACATTGGCAACATATCTAGTGGAAGGGAAAACATCCAAGGAATATTTAGAAATTAAGAAAATGGCATTTACTGAACCAAAGTTATTACATGCAATTTTAAAGAATTTGGCCGAGAGTATTTCAGAATATGCATTATATCAAATTGAGAACGGGGCGCAGTTGATTCAAATCTTTGATTCATGGGCTGGACATTTAAGTCCACGGGATTATGATGAGTTTGCCGCTCCGTATCAGAAGATGATTTTGGATAAGGTATGTATATCTTGCTGCTGTTTGTATGAAGTGTGTATCTTTTTCTTTGACTCAAACTTATAGTTCTTCATTGCTTACACACGTCGACATATAGATCAAGGAGAAGTATCCTTCAGTACCAACAGTAACATACATCAAACATTCTGGAGCACTTATCGAACGAATGGCTTCCACCGGTGTTGATGTAGTATCACTTGATTGGACAGTTGATATGGCCGAGGGACGTGAACGTATCGCAGCCGGACGTGCCAAGGCAGGAATTGATGGACCAGGCGGTGTACAGGGAAATCTTGACCCAGGTGTTTTGTTTGGTGACTTTGCAACTATTAAGGAACGTGCTGAGGAAATTATGAAAAAGGCTGGCCCCACTGGACATGTTATGAATTTGGGACATGGTATTGAAGCGGCAACACCCGAGGAGAATGCAGCATACTTTATCGAGACTGTAAGGAATTTCCGTCATGAGTAGATGGACTCACAATGAGTCGTTTCGATAGAGGTTACATATGGTATCATTTCGTTGGACAATCTTAATTGAATAAATAGAAAGGAGTTAATTGTCATGTCGTTTTATGATTTGTATATCATTTTTTGGTAAATTGGATATCAAGCATCATCTATCCAACACCGCTCTATTTTTGACATGTTTGGAAATAGTTTCTTGATTTCCTCGTCCCCCTTCTTCACTGCTTTCACTTGTCCCATCCCCTCTTTGTAGATGTTGCTAATCTGGTCTATTATTCTCATAGAATCCTCATCTAATGTTGCAAAAGGCAATGAGCCTGGCTCTTTATCTAGATGTGCATTTGTTCCTCTATTGATATACACTTGACCTGATCCCGAATTTCCCCCGGCAAAGTTAAGAGCACCGCGTGCATTTGATCTGATTCTTAATTCATCAGCACTAGTTGGCAGTGGATCAAGATCTACCTTTAGAAACTTTCTTGGTTTCTTTTCCTCCTCTCCTGTTATTGGAGATTCAATTCCAAACTGAACTATAAATCCTTTTATGACTCTGAAGACAAAAGTATGATCGAAGTGCTTAGTTGATACCATTCTAATGAATGCGTTGGAAGCTTTAGGCGCAAGCCATCTATGAACATTGATAGTGAGAGTACCCTTTGCTGAGTTCATGCTGCTAGGTGCAAACGGAGTTGATAGTTCACATTTGACAATAACATCGTGTCTTTCTTCTGTGGGTGCTTTTGTGTGTATTGCTGAGGAAGAGGCAGCATTACTATTACTACTACTACTACTCGAGTTATAATCTGATTCCGGCGGTGGTGTTGTAAAAACTATGATAATAGTAAATAGTAATATTGATATCGCCCAACCTCTCCAAGGCCATTGGCGATGAGATTGCATTAGATAAGTATGTTCAACTAATGATGTATACAAAATATCTTTGTTCACTTGATTATATCTTGTGTATATAATATTTTTGTGCCCGAGATCGTAGTAACACGTCTTATCGTATCGCCGCCGACTTTAATACTATGAAATTATGATGTTAGTATATTATAAATCAGCTACTGTCGTGCCATATCATATACTGTGGACTGCAATACATTGCCATTGAACCCTATGGTACCATGGTATGAGAGTAGTCACTTCACTACAGAGCAAGGGTATTTTGATAGAGATGGCGATACAACGTTGATTTGTTGTTTCAAGTTTCAAAGTCATCAGTCATCACATGTTTGACATACGATAGGGTACAATAGGGGTGGATATGTGAGAGAGGTTCTATTAGAAACAGTTTATTGGACCGCACTATATATAGCTGTCGAGCAGTGATGGAGCAACATGAGCACAGGAGGTGATTGGGAGCAAAAAGACTTCATGCATCTCATTACTTATGTGGACAAGACCATAAAGCGAAGTCTAATGCCATGACCAAGAGTTCTCTCCGTCCATCCCGAGATCATGAATATTAGATGATACTTAACATATGATGGATAATATCAAACTTACAAAAAGTATTGAACGTATTGAGCAGATAAGTGATGCTACTCCTATATCACCTCGTGATTATGAGGATATTGTAGATTCGACAAAAGCAGCAGCATCGCTTACAACAAGCATTGAACGTATTGAGCAGATTAGTGGTGACACTGGTCCTCGCCCGTTTGTAGATTGTGAGGATATTGTGGACTCTGTAAAAGAAGAAGATGTTACCAATGTATCTTTATTCTGTCCAGAGTGTAATGCTCCAATTGATTATGATTCACTAGTAACAGCTAGTAACTTTGAGAGGAAACTTGAGGAGAAGAGATTAAAGATGACAAGAGATATAGAAGTATCCTCTTCCGCTACAGAACAATCTACACATGATGAAGAAGCACCATCAGTGCCAGATGTTGGCCGTACTGTTGGTAGAGAAACAGAATCACCACCTCCACCTACATTCTATCAGGTAGAAGCAACTCTAGTGAAGGATGATAGTATCCGTGAAGAAACACCAGTATATGATGCACAGCCATTAGCAGAGCTTCCTTATCTAAAGAAACATGCAAAGGGAATTATTGTGTCTATTACTATATTCTTTGTGATGCTCATGGCAATTATAATAAGCTTGATGTTAAAAACAAGTGCAGATACTATAGTTGATCCACCTGGATATCTTTATGATTCATGCATTAGTTATGTTGGCCCAATGTATAAAGCTGATTGTGATGGATGTAGTCCTCCGATAGGAGTTGACGGAAATGATACAATATGTGTGTGGGCTGGTAAGAAGGGCTCAATGGGGAACGAAAGTGTCGACTTCTTTACTCATGCTGATCAATCATTAATAGAAAAGATATCTTCAGACGAGATTCACTTTAAGACTGGAGGTGTCGAAGGGTCGGGTGTGGCGATCTCTGGTAATTGGGCGGTTGTAGGCTCGCCAGAGGAGATCAACTTCTCCGGTGCGGTTTACCTGTATGAGAAGAACTCAACAGATCAATGGAATCTATCTGAACGCATCGTCCATGATGACCTTGGTGAAGGATATCAATTCGGTAGGTATGTAGACATTGATAACGGCGTGATGGCTGTGAGCTCTTCCGCCTATCAAGGATCTGTATATGTTTACCATTTGCAAACAGATGGTACATGGTCATTCAAGACGAAGCTTACTCCGAATAGTGCTTTGAATAAGGACTATGGAGGCGTTGTAAAGGTGAAGGGCAAAAGAATTGCAGTGGGAGATCGTATGTACGGTTATGATCCAGAGGGCATAGTATATCTTTATGAGTATAATGATCTATCTTGGGTACCAGAATCTACCATCACAAATCCCGAATGTGATGGTCGTTTCGGAGTAAACCTAGCCCTGGAAGGGGAGAATGAAATCTATGTAGGTTGCCCAATACAATCAAAGAAGACAGGAGTGGTTTATTACTATTCTTCTGTTGATGGCGTTTATGTATTGCAACAGGAGCTTAGTGCCTCCCATGGCGTCCCTAACAGTAGATTCGGACAAACACAACAGATAGCCGTCGATGGTAACCTCTTGGTCATCGGAGAGCATGTTCAAAATGGGATGGCAACCGTTTTCCGAAGAACAGATATTGACTCGAATTGGACTGAGATTAGTAGCATCGAATCGCCACCGAACAGTACTAGTTACTTCAGTGATCAGGTTGCAATGTCAGGAAATAATCTTGTGATTGCAAGTGCAGATAACTCATATGCTTACAGTCTCGCCGCTTGCTAAAAAAAATAAAGAGTAGGTTCACGTTATCATCACATCATGTTCAGAACATAACTATTTACTTCTTCTATTTATACATTCCTTTCAATACTGTCCTGTCCTATATGTCTTACCAATAACTCTCTATCAGGTTAGACTCGCCTATATAATACAACACTAACGATCCTTCTTCATTTCAACTTCTGCCTCGTCACTGAAGTTGTACCCAATAGCACTATCTTTCGACGTCTCTTCTTCGGTATCCATCAAACAATCCTCATCTTCTTCTTCATAATTCCCAGCATCATCAATTCCAATAGTTCTATTAATACCGAATAGTCGAACACCATTCATGAATGGAAGTTTGGGCAGCATGACAACTGCCCAAACACCTAAATTAATCAATACATAATGATATTCGTATTTGGCTACATGACATGAAGCATGTGCTAATAACGTCGGTACGACATATAATACATCGCGACTACGTAACTTTTTCACTGCATTGGTAAAAGTACCTCGTATCGGTGATGATGATTCCATTTTATTTTGATTTGTATCAATCTTCTTATTGGTATATACATGCATTGTAGGTTTACTAACAATTTGTTCCCAGGTAGTCATGGCATTCATCTCTCCTTGTGTACCATCCATATAATCTGCTGGATTACCCTTTATCCAATGTAGATATACTAATGTACTTAACCCATGTGATAGATTAATTAATGCCCATGCATTCTTTGGTTCTGTAATGAATGCAAGGAATGTTAATAGGAATATAACAATTGTAGAGATATATGTAAGTAGAAGTGCGGGACCTCCTGCTGCTATCCAATCAGTGTTACGATTATGTGATAATTCAAATGGTAATAGATTGGATACACCACTTGGTTTCATCCTAGGTGGTGATAGTATATTTGTCGTATTATTATCTTCTTCTTCTCCTTCATCAAAACTACCAGCCCCTGCACCATATAAACCAGAGTATGTTCTTGGAATTTCTTTTGAGTTGAGACGAGATCGGCCGGGAGATATCAGTGTACCACTTGGTCGACGCTGTTGATGTGGTTCATCATTATCATCATCAACAAAGTTTGATGTTCGTCTCTTTGGTGATGGCGGCGCTGCATTCATCTTATCTCAGTATTGTACTTCTTAGATATTACCTAAGCTGTCTAATACCAATTGATTCTTTGTATAGTGGGAGTTTGATACCTTTGTATAGTGTTGTACCTACTTAATGTAGTACTACAGCCTTTATCCGAAAATATTTTATGTTTGTATCTTATGTGAGTGAACTATTATACACTCCTTTTGCTCATACACATACGCCAAACTAAAAGAATAAAACTTCGTTTATTGGAATATATCCCGCTCTAGAATCTAGACTTGGTGGTAGCTGATAATCCACGGTTGATGTAATGTTGTATGTACTGTAGGTAGTATGTGTTGTATAAATTGGAACTTATTCTGATTTTTTTAAGATGAAGTTTCTTATACTCTCATAAATCGTAAATGAGGATGGTTGATGGTGCGATGACGATTGCATACATGATAGATAGACAGGAGTTGTCGGCAATTAGATTACATATCAGATAGGACATATTGAGTATTACAAATATCTATATTCATATTGAGTTCGACGAACGTCTGGATATAGAATCGAAGAGGATACCATAACCATCATTACTTTTTTACATACAATGTGCATAATAATATCATCAATCAACTTCATTTGCTTATTGGTACTGCAGCAGACCTATGCATTCTCTGTAGATAATACATATGATCCTAATACGAAGACTAAAATTGCAAGTAGTGTTGCAAAAACAGAGAGAAGAGAGATTGAAAGAGCAAGAGTGGGACGAGAGATTTGTCAGCGATGTATACGACCACCAGAATTATGTGTATGCGAATCATTACCAGAACAATTGATTGATACGTCTACGACTATATTAATACTGCAACATCCAAGAGAGAGGAGACGCAAGTCACTATCAACTGTGCCATTAATGCCGTTAGTAATCAAAAAATGTATAGTAAAGACTGGGTATAATTTTACACCAGATGAACTTGATTTGGTAACAGATTGTATTGATAGTGGGCAGAAACCTCTACTGTTATTTCCTGGAACTGATGCTATATCACTAGACAATTATCAGAATGGAAATGATGGTATTGTTGAGAATCTGCAGAGTGAAGAGCAGCTGCTCATATTGGTAAGTACCTTTGTGATGATGTATATGTTTTGACAAGGATAGATCCTCACATAATTGATGTCTTCATAGCTCGATGGAACATGGTCAGAAGCAAATCGAATGAGAATGCAATCTCCTGAGCTCATGAGTGTATGTCAACAGGTACAATTTCAATCAGAGAGTGAGTCTTTATATCCCGACTCACTCCGCAAAGAACCAGAAAAGCACTGCCTATCAACATTAGAAAGTTGTGGACAAGCACTCATGTATCTTGAACCTTCTATTGAAAGTGCAAAAAGAGCAAAACAAACTTTAGAAGGGGCCATGAGGTGCATGGTCGAGAAGCGGATAAGTGTTAGTGAATCTAGAGATAGGGAACCTCGTTGGGAAGGCTATCAACCAAAGAAACGAATATATGATAAAAACAAACAGCGGAATGAGATAAAGAAACAACTTTTCAACTAAAATGATAGTTTAAATTGATGATATCATCTCTAGCCACTGTAACGCACTCTAACAGATATCTTAGCAAGCTTTTCCTCTTCACATGATATACTCTCTTAACGAAGCTGGGCATACAGGTCATTAAAGTTATCAGCTTTACCGTCAGCCCCCATTGCACTAAAAGACATATCATATAATGCATTAGCCTTGGCAGCCTCCTTGTCTCCGCTTCTACCCTCACTCTGGGCGTAATATTGCTCCAGTTCTGCCTGTTGGGCCTGTACTGCCATTTGTTGTGCATACTCTGTAAAGCTTACATATCCATCACCATCATGATCAAAGTCCTCAAACTTGGGATAGTCTGCCTCTGTTAATCCAGGATAATTTGCTAAATAATTCTTAACATATGACGCAAACTCAGTACGTGAAATTCTATCATCACCATCCAAATCTGGTTGTTTAAATTCATCATATTCTCTTTGTAGATTTTCCATCTCATGATCTTCATTTGTTTTTGATAATGTACGTTGTAATTGATCATTATTCATTTGTAATGCAGCCTTTTCTTCTTCAAGTTTATACACATCATTGTAATATTGTGTATATAATGTCTTTTGATCTTGTTGATGTTTCTTCTTTAACTTTTTGGTAGCACGAGATGAATGAATCTTAGCCCCGAGGAAGTATGATGCAGTAGATGCCATGGCCATTTGAGCAATACCAAATCCGCCACCACCTTGTCTATCTTGTTTCATTGCATAATCTGAGTATAAGTTGTCATTATCCTGTGAGTAATCTTGATAATTATCATAATCTTGTGCCGTAGATCTATTTGCAATTGCTGCCAGTGATAGTATTATTATATTGGATTTCATGGTATATGATGTAGGCCACTGCTTTAGTATTATATCTAATAGATACAAGGGTACGATATATGATATTATGTAGGCCGCTATAGTATTACCAGTGTATATTGTTATGTGATGTAAAGATATGATGAGTGGAAATGTGGGGTGATGGTGGCTTGCAATTGCCTTGTTAAGCTGAAATCATTTGAGATATCTCTGAGGAATACCAAGTTTTATCGAAGTATTTATTAAATGCTTTTGATTTTCTCAGGTAAACTACGCGTGGCACTTTCTCCCCCTCCCCCTCATTCAGCATATCGAATTAAACGCACGACGAGTACTAACTCTATGCAATTGCTCTATAGACTATAATAGCCTATAATAATAACAATGAGAATCATAACACTGCTAGTGTCAGTTGCAATATTTATTGCTACATCAACAACAGCACAAGATTATCAAGATTATGCTGACGGATACGAACAACAAGATAACTTATATGAAAATTATGCTATGAAGCAACAGGAAAAGGGTGAAGGTGGTGGAGGGTGCGTTATTATATTAAATTGTTTATATTTGATGTATGTATTTGTCTTTGTACTATCTTATGCTCATTGACTCTCTGCGGTATCCTTCCTTCGTGCAACTTTATGACATCATCACTACCTACATATCAAACATACATAATGCAAATCATAAACATCAACAACTATATATAATAACAGCATGGGTTTTGGAAAAACAATAGGAGTATTCGGTATATCATACCTAATCGGTGCCAAGATACACTCTGGACGAGTTTCTAAGAAAATGAAAACTAAGCATATGAAAGATCAAAAGGCATTATATACACAATATTATAATGATGTTTATAGGTTAGAGGAACAAAAGGCAGAACAGCAGAGGGTGATTGAACAACTTCAAGAGGCGTTGGCATAAGGTACAGGTTAGGGGGGAGATTCTTGCTTTTCTTCAGGGATAAAATTGCTAGTTGATTGGATATAAATTCATCATTAGTACAAGAGGGGTTAGATTGTGTTAATTACAATCAAGGCTAAAGGCTAGACAATATTAAACAAAATGATCGTCACAATATCTTAATATATTCTGCATGAGGTCTCTTATTGAGATTACTCCCTAGTTGTTATGAATCTACACAATCTAACAAATCTGAGCAGCTACCTTATCCCCTCACATACATTATTGCGAATACATGCAATATCACTACTCATCTTCGTCATCCCCCGCTGTTACCCAAGTAGAAAATGCATGTACAAATTCTTCAAAGTCAACTCTCCCACTATGATCAATATCCAATTCTCTCCATCGCTCTGGTGTTAATAAGGTACCAGCATCTTTCTTCCCACATTCCTGAACGGCGGTATGCATCTCATCTGATGTAAAGTACCCCTTACCTTCTCTGTCAAATGTCAAGTATGCCCCAACAATATCCATCATCGCTTTATGGTACTCCTCCGTAAGCTCTTTGTCATGACCGGATATTATTTTGTTTGATTTACTTCCCCCAGCTTCGGCTATGATAAACCCAACAGCACAAAAGACTATAAATTCTTTAGCATCCAACCCTTCCTCAAGGCCATGATGGTCCAGATCACTAAGCATGAAAATATTCTCAACCTGTTGCATATCAATACCTTCCGCACCCTCCTCAGATGCATTCATTAATTCCTTCATGGCATCCGTCAATTCTCGTAATTGAATCTTCCCGTCCCCATTGACATCATACTTGGCATGGGTTGATAAAATACGATCAAAGACTTGATGTATTTTGGGGAATCTCATGATAATTCGTGTAAAATTAACATCCTTCTTCTGCTTATCCAAAACTGATTTACTCAACTGAAGTGCCAATGTAACTCTCGGTGTGAGTGGGTTTTTGGTACGATTTCTTCCCTCGTCCTCTTCATCGTCGTCTTCATCGTCATCTGATATCCATTTTGAAAAGGCGTATACAAACTCTTCAAATTCAACCTTGCCATCACCTGTAACATCTAGCTCCGCCCACCGCTCATCAGTGAAGAAACTTTTGGCAGCGTCTGCACGTTTAGAGGCTGTCATGAAACCATTAAATTCATCTGCAGTAAAGTATCCCTTACCCTCTCGATCAAATGATAGATATGCTGTAACAACATCGCTCATAGCACTACGGTAGGCATCATCGCCAGCAGCCAACATACCCCCAAAGGTACTTAAATCCTTATTCTCCTCTGCTAAAATAAACCCAATAGCACACATGACAATAAACTGTTTCACATCTAATCCTTTGGTTTTCATACCACCAACTTCTTCAACCTCGCTTATTGATAATGTACGTGCCACAACAGCAGGCTTAATAGGATCACGTCCCTCAGCCCGTCCCTCGTTGAATAACTCAGTCATAGCCTCAGTCAATTCCTCCATATCTACCTCACCGTCACCACTCTTATCACACCGGGCATGAATAGCACGTAATCTATCAAATACTGCTCTAATTTTAGGAAAACGCATAATAATACGGATGAAGTTTGCTTTCTCGTGCTTAGTTTCGAGTTCTGCCTTGGCTAGTTGAAGTGCACTAACTATGTTGTTTTTGAAGCCATCGGAATCGCTTAAACTACCTCTTGATTCAGCCATCTTTTAATATGTTATATTATAGTAGTATTAATCGGTACCTTGTTGTATTAATAAGTATTATATTGGTTTTGTAAATATTCTGATGTGCAAAAAGATACGAGGATACCTACGATCAAAGGATATGGTATCCTCAGCGCAATTTGCTCAACTGACTCATAATAATTTTTCTACCACACAACATCATCATCATGGCATCGCTACTGAACCGACTTGCAGTACGCAGCCTACCATCATTGGTAGCAGCGTCACAACACTCTATATCATCAACTACTTCGGCAGCTTCATTTATTTTACCCACAAGCGCGAGAGCACTCACATCAACCATCTCCTCATCGACAACAACAAGTATGTTTTCATCAACTGCAGTACAACAACAAGAGCATGAGGGAAATAATGTAGCACATGCAATGGAAATGTTATCAAAAGCTGATGCCGTATGTTTCGACGTTGATTCTACTGTTATTGATGAGGAGGGTATCGATGTTTTAGCAGATACATTGGGTAAAGGTCCAGAAGTAGCAGCTTGGACAGCAAAGGCAATGGATGGGAATATTAAATTTGAGGATGCTCTTGCAGCACGTCTTGATATTATTAAACCATCGAGAAATGATATCGCGTCATGTCTAGAAAAACATCCATTAAGATTAAGTCCAGGTGTTGATAAGTTGGTAGATGCACTACACAAACGCGGTACACATGTCTATTTAGTCAGTGGAGGCTTTAGATTAATGATTGAACCAGTAGCTGAAAGATTAGGTGTTAGTATTGATAATATCTATGCTAATACAATTCTATTTAATGATGATGGAGATTATACAGGATTTGATTCGAATGAACCAACATCTGCTGATCAGGGCAAGCCAAAGGCATTACGTACCATTAAAGAAAAGTTTGGATATGAAACAATGGTTATGGTTGGTGATGGAGCGACTGACGCACAAGCAAAGCCACCGGCGGATACATTTATTGGTTTTGGTGGCGTTGTTACACGGCAGGCTGTGTTGGAAAAGGCTTGCTGGTTTGTACGAGATTTTGAGCATATGATCAATATTGTTGAAAAGAAGTAAGGAGTCACTGAATGGAGCGAAAAAGTGGGAAAGACATAACTTAAACAGAATGGTATACTCCTAAATAGTTTTACATTAGTAGAATTAAGAGAAAGATTAGCTATTCCGTCTACGTCCGAATAAACCAAATCTTCTTGGCCCGTTGGTGGAGTTTGATACTACACTTTCATTTCCATCTCTATCGCTTTCTACAAAGGATGTATACTTTCCATCCTCCTCATCATTGTCCAATGGTTTACAAGTACTAAATGGGTCTTCTATATCTTCTTCTTGTGACTGGGGAGGTTGTCGTGATGATGACTTCTTGCCATCTCTCTTTCTTCCTCCACCACCCAATCCTCTCTGGAGCCAGTTTAACTCTGGTTTTTCGGACTCCTCTCTCTTTGGATCTCCCCGCGCTGACCATGTAGCAAACGGATCTTCGTCATCACATGTTGAAAATGGATCTTCGTCATTAAGTGATTCTCCTTGTGGATTAGAACCCATATCTGGTTCATCTGAAGCTCTCTCGGAAGTAGTAGTATCTTGTTGATGATGATATGACGGACCAGATGATTGAGTGTAGTATTCATCATTATCTCCATCATCATCTCCCGTACTATGGACAGGTGATAGAGGTGATATATAAGTATCTTCCGTCTGTTTTGTCGTCTCTCGTCGTGATTGTGGTTCTTTCTTCGCCTTGGGTACACCAAACATATTTAATAAACCACCTCCACTTCTATTTGATCCCATTGCCTCTTCCAAACTGATGCTACGATCTTCTTCACCTTGACAGCTGCTTATATCCAACTTGTCACTTTCATCAATAACTTGTTCTTGACTACTCAATGCGACACTGTTGCAACTAGCGGCATGGGACATATCATCACCGCCAACAGTTGACAGTTCATTAAAAGATGAAACAGATGATCGTCGTTTAGGTTCAGTACGGAATGGTACTTCTAATCCACCTCCACCACTAACTTTACCCAATTTTTGTTGTGTTACTGTATATACTCCCTGCTGCTGTTGAGCAGTATTATCATTATCACCAAGTTGATCTGCCACCCAAGTATGACCACTAACACTATTATGTCCCCAAACTACACGCGAATCATCAGTCGGCCGACGTTGTTGTTGTTGAGAAACAATAGTACCTCTTGTTCTATTCATATTTCGTATAATCTTTTCTCTTTCCAATCGTTCAATTAATAAATGTAGTTGATCATTCTCTTCTTGATATGAATTGATTGTTTCATTTAATTTGTCTTTATCAGATTGTAACTTACGATTTTGTAATTGTATTTCGTCCAATGATGATTTAGTCGTTGCCAAATCTAGGTTTAACTTCATTACCTGTAGTTCTAACTGTGTTATAATTTGTGTCTGTTGGGATATCAATCGTTTATCTGCATTATTATTGTTTCTACTTGAGGAGTTTTTGCGTTTAAAGTCAGATTGATTTGTTGATATTGACCCATCATCTGAATCTGATATTATAGATTGTGGTTGTTGATTGGATTGCTTTTGGCGTTGCTGTTGTTGACGAAGTGACAACCTACCTGTATTATTATTTTGAGACTGCATGTGTACATTAAGATTGTTATTCGATCGTGATGATGTCTGTTGTGATAAGCTTGGCGTTACTGAATGCTCATCTAATGTAGATAAACTTGTTTCATCCTCTTCGGGTATATGATCAGATGGTGTCCAACCGCCTACCGTGACAAGAGACTTGCCTGGATTGAATGGATTGCGTGGATCGTTATCCATCTCATCTACATTATCGGCGGGTAGATTAATATTATATGCTTGTTGTTGTCTACCACCACCTCTATGTGGACTTAAACTCTTTTCACCATCTGCTGTATTGGATGGAGACTGGTTATAATATGAATTTGGAGTAGTAGATCCGCCTCCTTCAGCTGAATAAGAACCTCTTCTTCGTGTAGCACTACCACTACTATTATTCCGAGAGTAGGGCAATCTATTATTATCAGTAGTATCATCTACATTATTATTCCAAGTTCTACCCGATGATGTATCCAATGATGTTAAGTCTTCCAATGTATCGGGTGTAGTTGGGCTTAATTGATTATTCCGATTGTTATAGGAGGATGTAGTAGTACCTCCTCTATTATTTTTAGCAGCACTGCGAAAGCTCCCCATCTTTGCAAAATCAAGAGATAATGATTCGGCATCGTTGCCGCTAACTCTTACAATTGGCATCGTCAACGGTACCCTCTCGATACAATGTGAATAGCAGATTATATATCACTTTAATTCTTTGAGCAACAACAGAAAAGGGCTGCTGATTGAAATTTTTAGAGAGTTACTTATAATACTATTTTTTCAGCTTCATTTATTAGACTCTATAACCATCGAGTGTCAGTATATACTACTATTTAATATTCAAACTACTACTGATCGGTGGACGTGATCCAGCCGCTCCTATCTACCCAATATCAATTATCAAACTTCTAACATTTTCAAAATAGCTTCTCAGGGGCGTACCTCCCGAGTGCCCCTCAAAATCAAAATTTGCATGAATGAGTTGCTAAACCTCACCACAAGAATAGAAAGGGAAACAATATAAGCGTAAATATATCTACTGCCATTGTACTGATGAAATACTATCTTCCCGCCGGCATACTTGCTTTGAGTATATTATCATCGCCTAAAACAATATCGGCAACAAAAGATATCAAAGAAGCAAGAATAGATCCCTATGGCCAAGTAACTAGTGATGATGATAGTGAAACAGTTGACAACAATGATAAAATACGAGTACCATTGCAGGAAGATGGAGATGAAAATGAAGGTGATTCTGATGATGAAAGCGATGATGACAATGATGAAGAAAAGGTAGACCTTCTTCCCCCAGGAAAATGTGGTCTATACCTTGCTCCTTCCTCATTACCAGGTGCGGGTATTGGTTTATATTCTGGTACTCGTATACCATATGATTATTCTATTAATGAATATATCGGGGGCACATTTCCCGGATATGATGATGATAGGCATCCTCCATTGTGGAATGATTTATATATCCCCATCGCTGACAAGTACAAAGCGCTGCCGTATCGAGGTCAACAACGATTTCCAAGTTGGCTTGGATATATTTGGCCTAATGAATTTGGAGGTTAGTTCATTTTTCAATATATATGTACTTTTATATACTTCTTGTATTGATTTGTGCACATCTTATGCACATATCACATATCTTATTTCATTTCATACTTATGCTCGCTTGTATAATATAATCTTTAGCAATGAGTGACTTTGCGGCCACTGCATTTCCAAAGGTACCAAGACCAATGTGGGAGTTTGACGAGGGTTTAAACGCTGCAGGAGGAGAAGACGGTGTTTTGTTTTACATGGATGACTATGAGGAAGTTGCAATCTCATCATTTGCTCCAGGTATAGCAAGTTTGGTTAACTCACATGATACACTAGATAATATAGAGAAGATACAGTCGAAAGCTGAGTTCAATGGAGGTAAGTTTCTAAGTTGTGCTCATCGATATACATTCTCTTATCTTATTTGTCATTACTGATATCTATGCAAACACAACAAAGTCTTTCCTTACGACGCGGGTGCAGGGGCTGTAACTCCACATAAAGGTGTTGAGTATAATGCCATTAACAAAGAGGGTATTGTCGAAGGTGAGGAGCTTATCCTGTCATATGGCAGTACATGGAATAAAATACAAAAAGTGAAGAACGAAATGATAGTCAAGAGTAAGAAGAATGGTTATACTGGATCACGTGAGAAGAAAGGTTTTGTTGAAGGTGTGCATAAGAAATGGGATCAGTTAGATGCCAAGGAGCTCTATCAAGTGCCTGAAGAACTTCCCACTGAAAGGGCGAAAAGATATCGACTGGCAGAAGGTATAGCGACCGATAGTTCCAGTGCAAACATTAAGAACGGTGAGAAGCCATATTCAGAGTATCGTCGGAATGACTATCATCCATCAGAAAAAGAAACAGCTGAAGAGAAAAATACAAATACGGCCGAATACAATGATTCTTCTTCACTAGACATTGACAACAAGTTGGATATCATCAAAGACCTCCCTTGGCTAGATGATAATGGTGTTTGCTTATCTTTGGGAAGACTCAGGATAGACAAATCAACCATACAATCAGCTGGTCGTGGCGTATTTGCAACTACACATATAAGTCGAGGAGATGTCGTAATTACTTCACCTCTCATTGCAAGTAAGTGTTTCCACAAATGAAAGATGTGTTGATGCATGATATACTACTCACAACCTACCTTTAACTTAATACAGTGAAAGAAGATGACTTTGTCATCTACAAGTCCAATTCCACAGAGGAGTTTGTACGAAACATCATTGACAAGAACATAGTTGTTGGTACTGAGTTACTCCTCAACCATGCCTACACACATCCAGACTCGCCACTGTACTTGGTACCGAGTGCACCTCTTGCTTCGTACATCAACCATGGAGGTTCAATGATGAGCATCAAGCCGAAGAGTAAAGGAGCTAATGTCAAAGTACAATGGCCTAAGGATGGATCAAATAGTGCCAAGTTGTTTGAATGGACATACTCACAAACTGGCAATCATTTTAGTACTAACTTTGATAAAATGAATTTCAAGAGCCCAAATCCATGGTTGAACGATCATCCAATTGATGTAATTGAACGCTCAGGCAAGCTAGCCTTTGAGTATGTTGCTTTGAGAGATATACATAATGGCGAAGAGATACTCATTGACTATGGCGATCTATGGGAAGAGGCCTGGAAGGAATATAGTGGTCGTCACCCGTATGCTCGAGATTCTCTCTTTCGTCATGCTATTAATGTACCGGAATCTTTCTTTCCCGACAACTGGTTGAACACTACAGATGAATACGAGATTGCCGAGCTGCAAAACTTAGATGCATTGCCTCGAGGAGTAGCACTTCCCATGACTTACAAGCATAATGGGAAACCCGTTGGTAGCAAGTATGCATATGTAGTAGGGTTGGAGAAGGGATTCAGTGATAAGTTCTTGGAATATAGTGAACAAAAGGGAGTTGTTGAACTATATCGAAAGCTGTTGACTGAACAAGAGGTAAGTTTTCGAGTCGATGCTCACATTCATATGTGATATGCTTCTCTACTAAACATGCTTTTGTTTCATGTTATGTAATACAAACACCATACAGGGGTATCATTTACCGAGTGATGGCTTCAGTGTCTACTCTCCAGAGAAACTAGTGAATCAAACGTCTAAGGTTGATCAGCAAATGGAGATGTTTGCGCATCGTTACAAGTCTGACAGTTGGAACTTTAACAGTAAGTCTGATACGTATCCTCCATTTTATAGCAAGCTTTACATCTCAAACTCATATACACTGCTCTGTGTTACATATGAACAGTGCATTTTGTCGCTGCATGGAATGAGCATGCAAGGAAGGATATTTTGGCAGCTCTTGGTAAAGCAGGCTTTGATCTAGCTGTCAATGGTATTGCAGAGAGGTTTGGATACGACAACATGACGTGCTTTCACTCGTCATATATGGGCATGACCCATTGTGACAAAAGCAAGATGCATAGCGATATTTATGCTACAGAGGACAAGTCATGGAATATAGTATTTCCAATTATTACAGTAGAGGGTACAGACCCCGAGCTTGATATCATGTCTGAGAACATGAACACAGTGATTGGAGTACATTACTTGAAAGACATAGCATACGCTATGGGTGACTTCGGGTATCACCAGACAAGACCGAGCATGTATTACGATCCAGATGACAAAAATCATGAAGATATGGCCGTGGATATCCGAGTTGTATTTGGTGCATATTGTTCGCAAATTGATGAATCCAATATTGCCATGTTGAGGCATGTGTATGACGGTGATGACCCTGCGCCATTCTCAGACCAATTCAAGGAACTACCAATGAGAGAAGTACATTGGGATAAAAGTGGAAAGTCGTCATTAGCAAAGCCTAGTGGAATAGGATACGAAACAGTGTTGTGATATAATCTGTTTGTTTTTAGGGATACTAGGTTTTAAAATAGTTTATATAATCAGAATATGACATCAATGGCAATTATTGACAAAGCCTTGTTGATCACTGGAAGATGCGCGTTCAACGATTTATGAAGTGAATGAGAGATGATAAAAACTTGCATTAGTACATGCGACTTGAAAAAGTAGTTAAACAAATACAAATGCAGGTCAAATGAAGTAGTCAAATCACCAAGACTACATAATGAGCACAAACATTCACATGATATAACAATACTAACGCAGACTTTCCAGTTGACACGCATGAAATCCGTATCAGTACCTTGTTGTAATGGATCTCTCTCAGGTAATACTATTTTGAGATCTGGGTCAACTTCTCCTTTAATTTCTCGCAGTTCATTCATTAAGTAGGTTGCTATATCTTGAGCAGACGGCCTTTCTTGCCACTTTTGTGTCCAGCATAGATCCAACGCTTTTCTTACTGCTGCATTGGATGGATCAGTACTGCTTTGTAGATTGATAGGGATCGGTGATCTTTCACCAAGCATCATTTTTATTGCTGCTTCTTTCATATCGAATTGTTTAGGCTTTTCGAAGAGATACTGATCAGTATATATTGTATATATTAATGTACCCATCATCCAAATATCTACACTCATAGGAGTGGGTGGGGTATAGTATTTGTAGCCCGAAATCTTCTGAAACTCCTCAAGGCTCCTCCCTTTCCATATATACTTTTGTTTGCCAAAATTATCCCATCTGCAAATACTATCATTTGATACTTCTGAAGTGTTATGATATATCGGTTTGGCCATATTGAAATCATTTAACTTGAATATACCATTCTGGAATAGGAATTGATGAGGAGTGATATCATTATGAAAGTATCCCACATTATGTAAGGCGGCTACACCACTTGTAATGTGAATTGCAACTCGTAATTTGTCTATGGGTGATAGTGTACTTCCTCCAGAAAGTCGTGAGCCTTTGATATAATCGTGCATATTTCCCTCTGGCATGAAATCCTGAAGCACACCAACGCCACAATATCCGTGTATGTCAGGGATAAATGGTGAGTCTACCGAACGTTCCATGATCAACGCGTCTACTCGCTGTTCTTCAACCTTCCTCTCTGTAACATTCTTCTTGTACCTGAGTGTTTTATAAACATATCTTCTCTCTCTATTCTCCTCGTCTTGATACCGTGCTTCGAAAGCAATACGTGCACTTCCTTGATTAATCAACCTCATGTTAAGTGGAGTCATAATTTCTTCATGAAATGTATTGCAATTTGGAAAACTTTGAATTTGCCAATCAAATATTGGTTGACATTCTTCTGCATAACCGTGTCGAAAATTGTTAGCGTTTGTAGTGCTGTACCAACTCTTGTCGATCAGTATGGTTGTATTTGTTGATTCTATAAGTGTACTGTTATTGTTGTGCACTATTAGTGAATCAACATGTAGGAACTCGTCTATTATAAGTATCCTAGGATTGTACCTTGTTCGGTGGTCCTCGTTCGTTACTGTACTTATCGTGGTTACATTGCTAGCACCTCTGATTGTATTGTAGCCCTGCACAATATTAATATTATCATCGGTGATAAAGTAGTAGTCAAGGCTCCGACTATGTAAGTACTGCAAGCATAAACAGAGCCCAATGATACCACTAACTAGGTAAGGCTGCATGGTTTCAAAGTATGGTCGGGATAAATTGTATTAGACCCATTCTGTCAATGATAATTTTTGCCTAATTTCTATCATAATTTTTGCCTAATTTACGTCTGTCCGTAGTAAAAATTAGGCTTGAGCGCCGATTATTGACAGACTGCTTTTTGCTCTTCCATAATTTTATCCTAATTTTCACTAAGCTCGCACCTACCTCAACGGCAGCTACTATGCTACTCCTCGTCGACGGCCGCGGCCATATGATGTTCTACGCTCCCAAGGATATAGGAGATGATAGATAACATTAGTCTGCTTACATTAGATGTGAAGATTATGTGGCCGGCGGCGATGTAGGCTGGACAATAGACGCCTAAAGTAGAAATATTTCTTTAACATCGGCACCACTCTCTTATGTTGCTAGCATGATTATATGAGCAACCAATGGAAGTAATGGTATTGTTGATGAGGATGCTTAATCTTTAGCTATCATAGTATGGAGAAGATGCCTGGTTAGATTTGTTGGCAAGGTATATTGACTATTATCCACTAGCAAGATGATGAGTTTTGAAAAGTTATTGCAATTGTTCATCTACTAATAATATTGATAAAACTAATGATATAGTATATTCCAGCATCTGCTATATTAGGAGATGTTTATCTAACTAGTTAGCTCGCCGGTAATAAGGTAGGATAGGTACTCCCTACACCACATGGCCATGTATTCCACCATTGTTGATAGCAACAACAACAAAATTAAGTTTTTAGGTAGGCTGTAGAAGTATTTGCATTTAATAAGCTACAGATAGATTTAGACAATAGGGATTGCGGATCATTTAGATAACTACCTTTAGATGATGAGGCTGCCAGGGTGTCTAGAGATTCATACCATGGCCGCCGCTAGATAGGTCGTAGTAGAGGAGCTGCCATTGCAATTATTTTGTTGTTGCAAAGGGCAAAGATACCGTAAATTAGGCAAAAATTATGCTTCAAAACCCCCTTGCCGTTTCTTGCATTTCGAGGAGGTTTTGAAGCATAATTTTTGCATAATTTTTTTGGAAGACAGGCAGACCAAAATTAGGCAAAAATTACGCTAAAATTAGGCAAATTTTATCATTGACAGAACGGGTCTTAGTATACAATAATATGTAGTAGTAGTAGTAGATGGTCTACTCTATCGTATTATCGTAGCTTTTTTACTCAATGACATAAAGAAAAATGGTATCCTTGACCTGTAAGATAGCTTCTGATGAATAAGAAAGAACATACTTGATGCCACCCCAAATTTCACACCACATGAGTTTTTGGCACTAAATCCACTGTAGTGCCTTCAATATTAGGATCTAGGAGATGATTCAAGCATGAAATATGATTGTGTTTGCATTAATTATCTTTTTCTAATGACAAACTTGGATGATATCATCCAAATGCATCGCGAATAAACAAGAAAACACCCAAAAAATGCCCATATTTTTGGCATATATCAGATGAATGGAGATGTAGTAGTGGTATGCCATCCTGTAGGTGCTACAATAGTGCTTGTTTGGCATTCCCTGAGTATATAACAAGATGATAAACACCCTAAGCATATTTGTAGGGCCCGGGACCATACTTTTATAGCCTCATATCCCGATTATACCTGAATTCATGCCGACTTTCAGGCAACTTTTGGACATCAAGTGGTGGTATACCATCATGCTGGTGCTACAATATTGCTTGGTTGGCATTGTCTGATTGTATAACAAGGTGATGGATGATCCAAATATATTTGTAGGGCCCTCAAAAATACTTTTATAGCCATTTGTAGGCAGATTTCAGACTACTCAGATTCCAAATTCATCAATGCAATGTTTGACAATCCACCATGCTAACACAATTGGTAATACCTTTTTTAATATGTGTATAAAAAAGCAATAGACACTTATGGCATACTATGCAAGACGGCTACACATGAAAGACAAGAAAATCCCGACTTTTCGGCAATGATCGAGCCGTTTCCTTTGGATGTTTGGGTGTCCGCAACTATACCTTCCTGTGCTCTATTTCCCTGCCAGTGCTTGTCAAAGCCACCCCATGTATAGATAAGGACTTGGGAATGTGTGTGGGAGCATATGCAGCACTCATGGTGGAGTTACAACAAGACGGCTACACATGAAAGACAAGAGAATCCCGACTTTTTGGCGATGATCGATCCGTTTCCTTTGGATGTTTGGGTGTCTGCAACTACCTTCCTGTGCTCTATTTCCCTGCCAGTGCTTGTCAAAGCCACCCCATGTATAGATAAGGACTTGGGAATGTGTGTGGGAGCATATGCAGCACTCATGGTGGAGTTACAACAAGACGGCTACACATGAAAGACAAGAGAATCCCGACTTTTTGGCGATGATCGATCCGTTTCCTTTGGATGTTTGGGTGTCTGCAACTACCTTCCTGTGCTCTATTT
>Ga0214477_100096_pt1 | contig 57366 bp, 39 predicted proteins | sample M1_20Mar14CPVII9_FD_165058 | JGI IMG/M metagenome (GOLD analysis project Ga0214477, IMG submission 165058) | Marine eukaryotic communities from Monterey Bay, California, United States - M1_20Mar14CPVII9sort6BwellC16 | ecosystem: Environmental > Aquatic > Marine > Unclassified | place: USA...
AGCTGTGCCTCATAATCAGCCCTGACTTGGTTATCAATGAGGGCTCCCCAAGGACCACGAGCTGCTAATGTCTTCTTCGAACCTTTAGACTGTGAAGCTGATACCACCTTGCCTTTACTATTTACAGCATCTGTATTAGCAAAACCTCTGAAACTCAATGTCCTGGACATTGTAACTCAAAAGTGGGAAAAAAGTAATCTCTTGAAATTCAAGATCCATCCACTTTTGATTTTCAAAAGGGACTGGACATTGAATTACGAAAGTGATGGCTCTTGTAATTCAATGTCCGGAGCTCTTGTAATTCAATGTCCGGAGCTCTTGTAATTCAAAAGTAAGAGACATTGAATTGCAATGTCCACGCTATCAATATACAATATCCATTTATTGTTTTCTTGTTCATTTTCTTTAAGTTTAAATTGTGCTATTTGAATTGTACGATAGCCGTTACACAACAAACCCTGAAGTAACGGTGAACTCTCTCTCTCTCTTTCTCTCTTGTGCAATATACGTATTGCAATAATTGCAATGCCACCTCTATCTTTTGCCACCGCCGCCGCCGCCGGTGCCATCCACAACATGGTCAACAAAGTCTTTCACTTTCTACCAACCACTGATAACTCTTTCTTTGTCATCACTCATCATCGTCATCAACCTAAAAGTAGAAAGAGTACACGTAAAACAATAGTAAGATAAAATGTATTGCAATAATATTATAACATAATTATTTTATATAACACGTACCTTGTAATTCTGCCAGTTCTCATCGTCTCGATGCTTTGGCTTTCTCACATCTAATATATCAGGTGACACATCATCGATGAGATAGAGATAGTAGTAGGATAAAATATTATTTAGATACAAAAATAATTGCAATAACTGGTATAATGTTTCCATCGACAGTAGAAATACTTACCTAGATCATAGTGGAGAGGCGGCAGGGCCTATAACTGCCCAACCGCCACCTATTATCTCTGGTGATAGTGACGACCGGCTGATAGATCTCTTTCTTGTAAATGCATAAAAACTTACCGTAAACCCTGCCCTAATAAAATAATGTGAGAGTCCCCATATTGGGAGGTGACGGTGAAGTGGTGGTGGCGGCGGTGGTGGCGTTTATAAGATGCAGCCAACAACACCTCATGATGAAATAAAACTGGGGACGGAAACATAATTATATGTTTCTTGTAATGTAATGATAGTGTTTCCGTGGTGATAGATAAACACGGCGCTGTTATTGAGCAGCATGTATCGTTGACTTTCATCACGGGTGGTGGGTAATTGATTGTAGTAGTAGTACAATAGTAGTAGTAGTAGTTTAAAAGAGAGTGTTGTCTAATTTATGAGAGTTGTTAGTGTTTGATTTTGAAAAAATGAACCTCATAATTTCTTTCTTGTTTTTGAGAAAGACTTAAGAAAGCCTCACATAGGAATTAGTTTATTAGGGTATCCAAAGAAAAGATTTTTACCAATGACGGTCAACAAGATTGATTCCCTCCCTCCTAACATAGCATCATGCTTATGCATTGCCATTGCTACAAGTTTGGTCTTTGGTAGACGTCATTACTGCTATATATTGATAAAAATATGACAACGGAAATATATACAGAAACATAATACAATGGAGTTGCAAGATAATTAATAAATGCATCAGATTATGAACCGATGCCAATAATTAGAGAATACACTGAGCAATGACATCGGCAAGTCTGCTGATACTGAGGGGGTTGAACTGTCAGTGTACCCTGATTCGGGATCATTGGATAGTCCTCCCGATGTTGAGGCACTTGCTGATGGAAAGCACAAATGTGTTAGAAGAAACAGAAAAAAGAGTGAAGAGATAGAGAATAATAATTACAATGATGTCCATGATGTAGATTGAAAGTTACCTCATCGATGACAAGTCAAGAGACGTAAATGATGCCGTTGATAAAGTATCAAAAACCTTTCTGGTAAAGATGGAAAGAGTTTTCTCACATAATGATGATGTTGATAAACCATTACCTCCTCCAAACAAAACTTTTCTGATAAAGATGGAAAGTGCTGATACACACCTACTATTGGCAATGATGATGACGATGCTAAGATTCTACCAAGCAATGCCACCGGTAAGTCCACTGATACTGAGGGGGTCGAGCTTTCAGTGTACCTGATTCGCCAGGATCATTGGTTGCTCCTCCCAAGGTTAAGGATGTTCTTACTGGGGGAAGTGCAAGGAAGGATCAAAACCAACTCATCGTAAGAAGAAGAGCAAGAAGAAGTAGTAGGTGTGACGATGATGTTACTAAGAATGTACGTACCAAGCAATGACACTGCCGGTAAGTCCACTGATACTGAGGAGGTCGAGAGACAACTGTATCTAGAAAATTCTTCTGGAGCCGTATTCACTCCCCCTGAGATTGATGTGCTTGTTGGTGGAAAGCGCAAAGGTGGTACAAGAAACAAAAAGAGGAGCAAGAAGACAGCAACCAACAACAACGATTGTTGTGGTGGTGTACGGACGTATCATACTCCATTTCCTCTGGTGCCAAACAAAGCCCGTTTTAACTATCATTGCCATGCAGTTAGGTGTTACCCGTCCAACGAAGCCAAAACAGAAGAATTAGTACTGAGATGGTGCCTCATCCTGAGGTAGATGAAGAAAATATTTAACATATGTTTGTTGCTGATTGCTGCCCCGTGCACATCCTAGATCCTAATCCATAGACACATTTGAATATGACACAAATTCATATTGTTTGGTTGATTATTATCTATCGATGATTCAATTATCAATACATAGATAATATATCGTCTTCTAAATGAGAAAATATTAAATATATGTTTGTTGTGCCCTTGTACTATTGTCGTAAAATTATAACATAAACATTTATATTCGGTGATTAATTTATATGCTTGGCGTGAATATTGCATGGTTGACTGTCATCAATAAATTATCAATCGATGTAATAACATCGTCTCAAAAATGAGAAAATCATTACTCAATATTGTATATTTTATAGGATAGTAAACACAAAATCAATTATTCAATTATCGTAGGTCTGCTGATTACTATATTATACTAATATATTGTGTAGAGCAGTGACTTTATTGCAATGAGGTATACTAAATTTTTGCTATGGACATTGTAAGAAGAAATCCTAAGTCTTTCTTATCTGAAAAGGTTGGATTATTGATAATAGAAAGCCGGATATTGATATTCAAAAGGTGGCTTGTGGTTTACGATGGCCTGGCTTCTCCTGGCTTGTGTATTACAAAAGCTATCACTTTTGAAAAAAGGATACCACACTTCCGAAATTCAATTGCCGGACATAGACTTTCAGAGGTATTGCAAAATCAGATGAGTAGTTCGTCCTATGATGTATATGATATTGCATGGAGAAGTTAAGAGGTATATTAGATGGTGCATAAGAAATTATTAAAAGGAGAAGTACAATAATATTCTCACCAACCCTCTTCTTCTTTGGCTGCTGCTTCTTCTTTGGCTGATTCTTCTTCTTCTCTACCAACTCGGTTCCTTTTTGATTCTGAATCTGTAAAGAAGAATGGACGGTGGAATGAGTAGACATAGAATTAATGTGCATATCATATGAGCATATCATGTGTGCATATCATATGTACACATTTAAGAAATAGCAATATGTGCACACTCACCTCCTCCGACTTCCGAACTAACTCGGCCACTGCCTCTTGGGATAAACGAACAGGAGTTGTAGTACGATTACGTAATGGATATTCACGTGCAGCCACTCCAACCTCCTCCTTATCCTTCTTCTTGGATTTGTTCTTCTTCGTGGCCTTCCTGGATCTCTTTGCAGCAGCCGCCGCTGCCTCCTCCCGTCTCATGGATGCCATAGGCTCACTTACATTTTCTTCAACCCAATTTGAGCGGTGAGCACGTTTGGCATCTACCATCTTTTGGTAAGTTGCATATAACTTTCCATTAAAATAATGTCCATCAGTAGAAGATGATGTCGATGATGTGCTGCTACGTGTTGATACTGCCATGATGTATTGTATGATGTAGTTGCAATTTGTTTTTGGAGGATGGTGCACCTAAATAATTATAATGAAGTAGTACACGATTAGCGATATATTAATTGCAATACATACAATAGGAATAGGATGGACATTGCAATACAACACATCAACAACATCAAAACTTACTTGTGGTGTTATGGTATATGAAGGACAAGTTGGTTATTGGTTTGATGGTGATATCGGCACCTTTATGAAATTTATGAGACCATCCTCTCCTCTCTGTTGTGGCGAGGTCGTGCATGGTATTTATCTGTACTATCAACTCCACTGATTTATTTGCACCGCATTGAGAGGTCATCATGGTTGGAGTAGTGAAATATGCGAAAGGTATCCTCTGAGATGGGTGTCCAAATAAGCATCACTCCTCTCCTCCAACTCACGACCCCTTTCATAATCTCATAATCCCATCCACATGCACCATAACTACTAAGTAACACTAGTAATACCTCTATCAACTACCCATCCAACCATGACTAAGGGATCAAAGCGTAGAAAGACCAATAGCGGCGGCAGCGGCAAATGCAAAACTCCATCTATCAACACCGCCAAAGATAAAGAGCAGGTATCTTCTAATCATGCACAAGATAATGAAGAGTTTGATACCCCTCGAACCACTTCTAATGCATCTAAACTACCATATGTTCCTGACAATGCTCAAGAGATGCCATCTACTACGGAGTTTGGTAACCATTCATTCCTACAAACCAGTCTACTCATGAATCCAAACATGATTAAGCAAGCTATGAAAGTAGTACACGACCACAAGGGTACAAACAACAGCTCAAGATTACTCATCCAATCTATGATACAACTACTCAAGGATAAGAACGATAAGAACGTGAATAAGAGAGAGTTCAGGAAACGATTACGTGATATAGAAGATGAGTTGGAGCGTATTGTAGATGATACTTCATATAAAGGACGTGTTAATCATGGAGATAGTATCACATTGGCTACTAAACTCTTAGTTCTACTGCACTGGGCCGTTCCAGGTGAGTTGTATATCGTTTGTATATGTTTATATGCGTACTCTTTTGTGTATATATGTTTGCATAGTACACATACATTTTGTGCACATCATGTGTTCTAATTTTGTGCACATCATATGCACACTTTTTATAATCACATATTCTCATCATAACATCTACTTCATTAATCATATCTACAGATAGTATGAAGAAGGAAGGTACAAACAAGATAGATGAAACTTTAGGATGTATCATGACCATCAAGAGATCCTTCCCCAGTTCATTAAATAATGAGGCGTGTGGAAGATACCTCACAAAGGAAGAGATGGATGAGATGGAGAAGATGATTGCAGTACACGACTTCTATCCAGTTGTTGCAAAGAACAAAGAGACATTCGATTCTGATATGAATAAGTTCGCTCAAAAGGAGCTTGAGATATCAAGAGATGAGTTTGATCTACTTTGTGGATTGTTGTATCTGTGCAAAGTCAGTTACTTCAACTTGTTGAATGATGGAGTGCCATGTCCAACCGTATGTGCATCAAGTACCGTCGATAACAAGCTACTTGTTACCGCTACTACTGCCAATCGTGGTCCTACAGTGACCGATACGATGATTGACTGCGGAGAGCTCTCTCATCCCGAGTGTTATTGTGCAGGTTGGATTGGTAATCTACTCATCTTTCCACCAAAAAGATTAGATGCTCAGTGCCGAACAATCAAACTTGCTTACTCATATGTTTGCAATACTCCTCTCGTCACTCGTATTTCATATCGTTTTGCTGGACATGATGACAAATCTGCCGAGGAGCTTGAGTTGTTTGCAGATGCCATTCGTGCAAGCTGTATCAAGGGCGGTAGAGCTTCAGGTAGTATGCGCATTGAGGCCTCAGAGTTTATTAATGAGTGTGTCAAGTCTGGCATGAGTAGGTCGGATGCTATTGAGTTGCTTCGATCTATCGATACAAAGCTTGCTAGTCTATTTGAAGGATCGGTCAAGGGTGGTGAGAAGACAGGTAGTATGATATCTGATGCAGCAGATTTTGTTCGTGAGGTTGTAAACTCTGATGTTGGTATGAATAGAGAAGATACTATTGAGTTGCTTCGATCTATTAATACAAAACTTGCCAATTTGTATGAGGGTAGTTTCAAGACGGATAAGTTGAGAAGAATAGCAGCTGGTAAAGATATGACTGAGTATGTATGGGAGTGTTGTTGCAAAGAGAAGAGACAAGGATACATTGATACTACCCAAATGTGGTGCGAGACGTGCCAGATGTTTCGTAATACTACCAATAGAAATCCTGATGGTGAGCTTGTTTGGAGACTTCCAGCAGTTCATCATGATGAGCAGGAGAAGGCTCGTCAGCTATCTGCACAGCAACCAAAGGCTATAGCCAAAGCTCGAGAGAATGCAGCTCAAGTAGAGAAGAGAAGAAAAGAGGTTTCTACCAAGTATAAAGGAGTGCAGAATGCTAATAAGATGAAGCCTCCACCTCCTCCACCTAAGAGTTAGCATAAGATAGCTGTTAATATATCAAGATAGAGTAAAGTTAAATGATAATAAGCTTAGGTATTCGGCAGCTACTTTGACCAATTCGAGCTTTTCCTGATGATCGATGCCTAGTCCTACTCTTCGAACGACTCTTTGACTTACGCTTTTGTTTGGCCTCGGCTGCTGAGCTATCTTCTTCCTCATCTTCTTCTCGAGGTACCGGACATAAGTCAAGATAAGGCATTACCTTAAAGGGTGCCGTTGCACCTGCACAATACTGCATTTTATCATTGTTCACACGCATTAGTTGATTGGCGAAGCCATAGATAGTGCCGTAATGTTTCAAGTAGATATTACCATCATTATCTGTATTAGTTTTCTCGTTGTCGTTTAATAGCACCAGCGAGGTATGACTTCTTCTCCATCTCGTCAAGCTCATCATTATCGTATCGTTCAATGAAATCATACATTTTCTTCAAGCCGACTTCCGATATCGAGTCTGATTGAAGCTTCTTAAACATGGTTGTCTTGTACACAAGGTAAATACTTTGCCATGAGGAACTCTAGTGGGAAGAGATTCATCTTGTTTGTTGTGCCGAATACTCCTATAGCTGAAGTAACAAACCTTTCATTCTCCGAGTTCTCTGCACGAACATTTGGATCAGGGTTTACAATACTGGCTGACGTCTTTAACTGCTGACCAAACATGAAGGAGGTAAACATATCAAATGCGGTGTAGTTGAGATATTGATTCATGTCGGCTTCTGCATGAAGTGGTGCCATGGCAGACGCAGTTGTAGCGGCCTCGATAATACCCGGTAAGAACCCCTTCGCCGCCTTGGGATCGAGCATATTAGTTTGCATGAATGTTCTATGACGTTTCCAGCAATCTCCATTATCGAATAGACCATAATCGTGTGTTTCGCCACTATCAGCATCTGCTTCTTCCTTCTCTGTTACTAAGACCGACCCACTCTCTTTCATTGCACGTTTCCAATGCCACAATTTCTCGACAATTCCACCGGGATATGCACCCTCTGATCTAATAACCTTGGCCTGATGATATGATAAGAAGTAGATGCATTAAGAAATTGTATACAATATGAGAAGTTTGGTTAGTATAATAGAAGTAGAGAAGTAAGTACACGCAAAAAAAGAGATGTAATAATGTAATTTGTTGTGAGAGTTGCACAGATCATGTTTGAGAACTCACCATCTCCCTTGGATCATATATAGTATACATTAATCCATGTAAGCCAATGCCAAAGCCAGGAAAGCCGCTCAATATGAAATTACCTTATATAATAGTTGCAATATTTAGAAATTTTGTGCATATCATATGCACAAAAAATAGAAGAGATATAACTTACCAAACTTCTCTCTCATCGTGTTGTTGAACGAGTACTGATTATCAAAGGTAAAGATTGGTACACCACTATGTTGAGGGATCATACTACCAACGAATGGTAATGTAGGTAGTTTGTTCATCACAGGTGTAGTAAAAGGACAACCTTTTGATTTTGACGATGAGGTGGCGGCTTCATTAGTTGTTGTTGGTATTGTGCTGAGCGAACGACGAGCCACCACCGCCGCACATGATCGTCGAGAAGCCACTAAACTAGATGAAATCATCTATATACTTCTACTCTTCTTATTGCAATAACCGATATTGATATAGCAGGCAAGACACATCCAACGCAATAAATGCATGCAAAAAATAATGGGGGGGGGGTTGTCTTTAGTTTATTTAGGATCTACGTATCGACCTCAAAGAAGCAAAGCGTACAATACTATTATTTATCGTCGTAAGCGTACGTACATAGTGGGCTTTATCCTTTAGCCTCTAAGGTTATGCAAGTGAATTACTGCTTACCCCTTCAATTATCTTCGTATTATTACAAGTCATAGTCGGGTTTAAGTAGAGCGGCGCGATCAACTTCTTGATAATCATAAAGCAATTGAGTAGCCATAGAGACACATACAAGTACTCCATCTCTTCTATCCTAAACATCAATATCAATATCAGCACATATCAATACAAATCATTCAATGTTCGATCATCAACGCCCTCGCCCTCGTCGTCCTCGTCGTCGACAATCTGTTACATTCAATGATACCAGCCAAATGGCTATTGTGTCTGATCTATCTACTATCGTAGATAGAGATGAGCTTTGGTATACACCAGATGACTTACATGCCTCAAAGACTAATCTACTATTCTGCAAACAGATGGTTAAAGAGTCCATATCATCGAAGCAAACTGCACCATCTGCAAGTACCATCCTAGGAGTTGAGAAGTTCCTAACCGATCAACTTACAGTTGAGTATGTGAATCGACGATACAAGTTACGGAAGAGTGTATTAGATGAGGCACGATTGCAAGAGGTGAGGAGGCGTATACGCCGACGTAATACTCCCCATGCCGCCGATCATGATTATATCGACGATGACGATATGGATACACTAGCAAGGATATCATCGGAACAAAGTAGATGGGCATATGAGAGGGCAAGAGCAGCAGCCTTATTTCTACAACAGGATCAAGAACAAGAGGCACGGTTGATGTTGCAACAAACTGTTGATACATGTCAAGACTTGCAATCCAGAAGAGTATCCCCCGACACGACACAAGAGAGTAGTACAGCGCCCCCATGTCCTCCTAAATGAGAGAATGACCACCCTCAGCGGGATTAAGGGTAGGAGTAGTTTATTTGGTGAGGGTGTGATTTTAGATATACTCATTGTAAGGACATAACCTTTTTGTGCATAGCATATCATAATAGGTACTTTCCAGTAGTGTTAATAAGATAAGAAGGAAGTTGTACAGACTATAGTATAACTAAATAAACTTTAGAAGACTGCCTGTGTAATAACGTAACATCTTATTAGATTATCTCTTTAATTCGGAAACGATGTCGGCAAGTATATCTTCTTCACAGGCTACAAAGCTCCTCATCAATCTAACAACCTCTTGTTCGTCAAAGGTATCAAAGTGTTCCTTAGTCCGAGCGATGAGCATACCTGATATCTCTCCTAGTGCCGCATTAAATCCGTGCTTATCCTTATCAAAATTATCTTGGTGTTGACGTGGGATGACAATACACCGAATGATGGGAGTGCCGCCGTCCTTGTCGTCTTGTTCTTGAATGAATAACACATTATGTGGTATTCTCTTATTAAATAGATACTGCACAAAACGAGACACAGCCTTATGCAGGGAATTATCATCCTCTAATTGAAATGAAAAACATGGTACCATCCAATCCAGTTCATTCACTGTACAATCTATACCATTATAACAACGTGTAATATGTTTCTTACAAGGGGCGTATGCAATCCGGAAATTAGTCCGACCTTTCATTAGCGGCCTTCCTCGTGCCTCGTGATCCAACTCAGATGGGTAAAGGACATGTAAATGTAGATGGTTAACGCTTGAGAATGCACCGAGACTGTTAAATCCAATACAAAAGGAGGAGTTTCCGATGCATTTACGGAGTATCTTTACAGCTAATTCGATGGGTTCACAAGTGAGTTGTTGTGGACGACATTGTTCGCACCACGGCACTAGCAGACCGTGACCATACATGAGAGGTGATACATTAACCAATATCTTATGCGTACCCTCGTTATCAACGATTTGTAGTAATGTTTCATTATCAGATGCTTTATTGAAGTTGAATTTGTTCGGATTAAATTGTGTATCTATTGCAATATGTTCTGAGTTTTGGGAAGGTCGTTTAAGGGCAAATAGACTAGGTTCATGCTCCGCCAGTAGACCGAGATTACCAGGTAATATCTGACGACGGAGCACATCACTTGCAAGAGGATCAGTTCGTATTATATTCTCAATTCTGCATCTTTCAAATTGTTGCTTAATTGTTTGATCAAAATTATCATTTTCTGTGGTACTATCAAGTACAAAAGATGGTGCGGCGGCGAGAGTAGATAATGGACGGCCTATTCTGACTATTGTCTGCTCGGCACTGGGCAGCGGCAGCATAGGGGAGCGTAGTAGTAGCATGTTTGGTTGTTGTGGTGGCAAAAATTATGACTTATGACCAAGGTGACTCGGTAGGATACCCCGCGACCGGATACGATCAATCCGTGATTTGACAAAAGGGAAGTACCAAGTTATTGTAGGTTATTGTCTGAAGTATCTAAACTCTCACTGCAATCTAATTTATATATCCTCATCTCTATCCCAATCGAAACTTGATATCTTCACCCTGATCATCACCACCACCACCACCTCCAACAATACCCATCTTTCTTTCCAAATGACCACAACATAAATCCCAATAGTGAGGGACACCCTTCACCTCTAATATCTTCCGCGCCACTCCCGAACTTTCGGCATTTTGAAACATGAAAGTATGAAATGATCGCTTCATTACCATACCATTCCATATTAATTCACATTCATTATTTGGATTGAACTTTTTACGTTTCTCCTTCTTCTCTTTCTTGTTGATTGGTTGACCTTGTTCATCTAATTCGTCATCTTCACCAATCATTAATTCCTCTTCTTCTTCTTCTTCTTCGGGTTCTTCTTCTTCATAGAAATCTTCACCCTTCCATTTCATACGGACTGTCATTAATCGGATATATCGTTTAATTGCCTTTTCGCCACCCTCGGCTACTACTAGTGCCATTCCTCCACCTCCACCTTCATTATTCTCCCCATTATCACCACTACTGTTATTGTATTCATCACATTCCAATACACCACCAGTAATACCATTCTGTTGTGCATTCAAATCAACCTTAGCACGATGATATGGATGACTCATATCTTTCACATAAAATAAGGCCACACTAACACTTTGAGATGTATCCTCGTATAACTTTCGTGCATGCTTTGCTGACTTCTCTTCCTTGGTCAATTTTCGATCAGCATTCATCTTATCATGTTTGAGCTTGCGTTGTTGTATTTGTGTCATTACTACAGCCTCCATCTTTGATGGGTCGAGTATGGCTTGATCACCTAATACCTTCATATAATTACTTAATGTTAATCGAGGCTCGGGTGGTGGCACTAATCCAGCCGCCTGTAAATCCTGCTGTTCACGTAATCGTTCAGCTCTACGTAACTTACGATGACGTTTACGTTCAGCCTTTGTTAAATGCAAAGTCGGTGGTTTATTTTTGAGTGCCTCCTTTGCTAATTTTTGTTGTGGTGTTAATATTGGTATAGGATGTTGTTGTAATTTATATGTTTTAGTATTGGATAATGATGCGGCATTGTAACATTTTTGGATTAGTTGGTTGTGTACTTCTCTTTGGGATTGATATTGTTGTTGTATTGTACTCTCTTCTTCCTTGCCTTCAGACGCTGCCTGTTGCTGTTTGTCAACAACCATAGATTTCTTCTTATTCTTACTAATAATAGCCTTTTTTTCCTCACTTACCAACTCTTTCCGTAACTTACTGGGTAATAACTCAGCATCCCACCATTCCATTGCATATGGCATTGAATTATAAACAGCCGCACTAATAGCAGCGTTAATCGCAACATTATTAGTTTCAACATTCACATCTTCAATAGATGTTAGTATCTTCTTCTTTGTTAGATAATCTTCTAATTGTATATCCGGTGCATCATATCGTGATGATATAATTGCATTAGCAGTGCTGCCTGCTTCTGATTGTCCATAATAGTTTGTATTAGTATTATTCATACCTCCTTTATTATTATCACCACTCGCACCATAACCCATTCCAACACTTTTAACAACATTACCAACTTTTCGTCCACTAATAAAACCCGATTGTTTAGCTAACTCTGCCTGTGCACGTTTCTTCTCACCCAATGCAATATATGTACCGGGCGTAACAAAGTTAATTGGACGTGATTTTAATCTATTCTTGGATGGGTTTGATAAGCGTGTATCTAGTATAACTTCCTCTTCTACTGGGGGTTGAGGTTGTTTGGGTAGGGCACCCTTGGCTTTGGCTGCTGCAACAATACTCTTTTTATCTTTCGGTTTTTGCTGCTGTACAACTGGTTGGGTAGCAGTAATTGTATGTGCCAAATATGGATTAATTTTAACCTTTGTAGATTCGATACGTAATTGTTCTTCATGTTGTTGTTTTTCTAATAGACGTGTTGAGGTTGTAGATGTTAAGTCTAGTTCGAATACTTTGGCACGTTTTGATTGTGGCTGTTCGTTATTGGTGGTTGATTGGGAGGTGGTATCGAGTGGACGTTTTTGTATAGTGTTAACTTGTGGTGGTGGCGGTGGTGGTAATTGTTTACTTGATGTACTGACACCGCCAGAAGTACGAGCTTTTAGTGCAGCCAATCTAGCTTGGATGGATGCCTGTAATGCCGCCGCTCGTGACTTTGGATCAGTAGCACTTGTAGTTGTTGAGGTAGCCTTACCATTAGAAATATTTTCAGATTTTGTTGGTTGGGGTGCTGGGTTGCTTTTCTTCTTGGATGGCTCCGCCGACGAGCCGCTGTCAGCGTCAGCGTTGTTAGGACCATCACCCCAACGTCTTTTACGACGGCCGGGGGTGGTTGGTTCTTCAGTTGCCATCTATTGCTTGGTTGTTGGCCAGAGGAGTAGGCTCGCTCACTTATTTCTTATTTACTTATTTGTTGTTTAGGATACCGTTTTGTATTCTCATAATTTTTCATTTTGGGCTCGCTGGGTGTCGATTATGTATGTATGGTTGGATAGTATTCATCTAATAAATAGCAATAGTAGATAAACAATGGGTTGTTGTCAATCAGCAGCAGCAACTACGTCCTACCCTGGTAATCGAAGGCCCGTCAAACCAACATATCAACCAAATGATAATGAATACAAATCAGTAGATAAGAATACAAAAGTATGTACTGCACACTTTGTTACCTGTCCTGGTGGGAATGCACTGAGGTTGGTCGATAAGCCTAACAGGGCTGCGGTTGGTGAAGAGGTGAATAGTGGTCTTGCTAGATATATATCAGGTGAGTATTAGTTAAGTTGTTTTATAATTTGGAAGCGATTTTTACGGATTCATCATCTATATCTCATTTGCTTTTTGTTCAACTTTGCTGTATTCCCACCCTTTTTGATTGAAATTGTATTGCAATCATACACAACAACATGAACAAATACACAAACACATGAACAATTTACAACACTTAACAAAACTAAAAACAATATACAGTGACATTACCAGACGGAGTACAAGCAGGAGATGTAATACATGTCCGGGCACCGGATGGTAGATTAAATGCAATTACAGTACCAGATGGTATGGGTCCAGGCTCAACATTTACAGTCGAATTCTCAACAGATGTAGAACCACCAAAGGATGAAGAGGCATTAACACCAGGCGTATATGTCCCCACGGTTGTTGCTGAGCCCGAGGTTGAAACTGGAGTACCGTATAATCCTAGTTATAAGGGTGGTGATGGTATGGAAAGTAGTAGTGGGGCTGTTACTGCTCAACCGACTTCAGGTCCATATGTCCCTGCTTCTTATGCTCCCTGAGAACAGAAATATATGTATGTATGAGGTGTATGAGATACTTTAGTTTATTGTTTATCTGTTTTGTAAGTGTATCGTAGATGGTTAAGAGATTGGGGGTCTATGGAGGCTTCTTTTAGGTGAATATGTTGATGCAAATACAAAAGATTGGGATTGGTTGTTTTGTGTAGAATAGTACCCATGATGGCAGCTGAACGAGCTCTATTATAAACATACTATGTAATATACTGGTTAAGATGTATCACTGTATATCAAGCGGCATGTGCTGCCGACTACCCCCGCCCATTAGTCCTCAACACTCAACACATAACTTTGGGCTCTTATTAGCGTCATAATCACTACCAAGTGAAAGATATTTTCTGTACAATATGAACTCACTCATCTCTACTCTTTGCTCTACTGGCCTCCATAGATGAGTTGCCATTTGATAAAATACTCATAACTCTTATTGCCAAAACTTCTCAACATCAGCACTGAACTGGCGACAGACAGACACTACAAAATTATTTGCAATAGCAATGCGATGACACATCCCCTCACAATTATCCTCCTTAAACAACAGTAGTAGTCGCATACATACTTTCCATTTGCTTGGTTGATATACCTACACCTTCTATTCTAAAGAGTATACTATTTAGTGCATATCATATGGACATAATCTCCATTTCCACTCAATTTATTATACCTACAACATATACCTCCTTCATTGTAAATCATCCTATCAAACAATGAAGAAGAAGCGCAGTGGAAAGAAGAAATCTACTCAAAACAATAAACCTAATAACAATGGTACTACCGCTGAAGTTACAGTTGATAAACATCATAATAATTCACGACCTTGCTCCGCATTGGCTGCTTCTATTTCTAAAGAGATATTTCCATCTATACCCTCATCTAATAATGATACAACAAATGATATACCGACGGGTACATTACTACTCACACAGCAACCTCTATTTGCATTTATGATATTGCGGCACATGATTGAAGAGCGGAAGAAGATACGAGCTGAGCAGGGAGTTGTGGATAAGGAGTCTGGTAAAAATACCGTAGAAGAATTGGATACACTTCTAGATTCATACATTGATTCTAAAGAGGCATGTGATATACTAGATAATGAAGCTAAGAGATGGGGAGAGAGGGACATTGAATCATTCGTTGCCTTTCTTACTAAGAAGTACGATTGTCATGTCAAGAAGCTTCAGAAGAAGTCGCTTAATGCTGATGCTTTGGCGCTAAAAGTAAAAGATATACTGCCCACGATATCAATCAATGATGGATTGTCACACATCAAATCGACTGACTGTCATAAATGCCGCACAGCATCGCTTGCGCATTTTCCGAACATATCAAGTACATTGGCAGATGATGGGCATCTTGATCAAACGAAGAATGTTAGTTTCATTTTATCACCCGGTGGTAATTCAAAGTCAGCATTTTGCTTACAACTCGACCCAATACTACAAACCAGTGATACAGATAGTTATTTGCAAGTTAATGGCCGTGGATGTGACTATCCAATAAGTACACAAGATATCATTAATTTGACAAGGCATATCATTCTACCAGAACAGTTGGCCTTACCAAATGATATGCATCCCGAAGATGAGAGTAGTGGCAATAAGACTGGAGATGATGATCTCGGTGATAAAGAGTCGACCAAGATTGCATTGCAGGTTAAGAAGAGATTAAGGGAGCTTGAAGAAACATTTAAAGCGGTCAAGCACAAACTATTTGGCATCAGGGACGGATTGGAGTCAATTGATCCGGTTCCACGGTCATCCTTTGATATGAAAACAAATAAGCTACTAGTTGGCTTCGATGAACAAATCGAATTAGGATTCAAGCAAATAGGAGATCTTCTACTACAAATATTCAAGTTAACAAGTTTCGTGGGATGGTCAGCAACACGGGGATTTAAGTTCTTGCAGTTTGCCTTTTCCTTACTTGAACGGTACAATCATGCCTTGGATTCACTCATCGATCCTATTCAACAGTATCGGGACCAATTAATACGAGCAGCTTATTCTGGTGGTCAAGTTCCACAAGTATACAAGAGTAGACCCTTACGTGATGGTTTACAGAAATTGATTGAAAACAAAATGAATGTTTTGGGAAGGTTGTCACAAGATATGGAAAGAGCCGTCACAATAGGCTTTCAGGATGGTGAAACAAGTTGTATGGTGGAGATTCTCGTGTTGCAACAGTACCGACAGAGTATAGATACATCGAATCAAGACGGGTGCTCACCAGATGATGTTTTTCCAGATCAATCCAGTGAGGCATTGATGACCAAGCTCATAAAAGCTCGTATCAACCTTGCTGTGACTACTATCCGTAGTGCAACAGTATTATCAATGCAAGATAAGAGTCGGGATATGCGTGAAGATGTGACGAGTTTGTGTAAGAACACAAGGAAGATTGTAATTACAATGGAAGATTCTCTATCTGAGACCAAGGTCGGATTCCTTCAAGAGTGCTACGAGAAGCACAAAAGTATCTACCATGAAGTAGAAAAGAATCAGAAGTCAGGATTGCATAACGATAGGGGAAAAGAAGCATGTGATACATCAATGTTACTGCAGAAATCCAATCTCCTCATGATGCAATGGCTCATATTGTTGTGTGCTCGGCAGTGCAACGGATCATCACAGGAATTTGTGACTTTACCTCAGGATACTGCTGAGTGGTTGAGTAGTATAGTTAACTCAGATATACCAAAGCCTGGTAGTGATATCGAGAAGAACACATTGCACGCTGAAGTAGATCTGGATCAAGTTACAAGAGAAGCTACGAATGAGTCAAAGCTCATTCAAAGCAATATTGACAAGGTTAAAAAGCTCATTTGCGATACAAAAACAGACTTTGGTCAATCTGACACAGGCGTATTATATCATTGCGATAGTAACTGTCAGCTAGCAATGCAGCGGTTAGGGGATATTTTGTATCAATTGTTCAAAGCAATTCGATTCATAGGATTTACACCCAAATATAGGGACAGACTATTGACACTATTCCGCGAGTTATGGTATCGGTACATTAGTGCATTAGACTCATTGGTAGAACCAGCTCTGCAACTTCGACAGAAACGGCAAGAAGAGTTCGTCTGGGATGGTACCAATCCGCCAGTCTTAAACAATCAGGCACGTGCCGATCTACAGAAACTCATGAGATTGAAGTTAACTACTTTGACCAAACTGATAGAGGACTTCTCCGACACAATCAACGAATCAACCAATGGTAGTCCTAATGTAATTTCTCTCCTCTGTGTGTTAAAGACATATAGGAAACACTGCTTCATGGGATCTAGATCATTGGGTAGTATGCAAATCTTCATTGAGACCGTCACTGATAACGATAAGATCACTATTGATGTTGATCCTTCGGACACCATGTCCATGGTAAAAACTAAGATATGGGAGAAGGAAGGGATCCCCACCGAGCAACAGTCTTTGTATTATTCAGGAGATCAATTGAGAGACTATCGTACTTTAAGTGATTATAACATTCAGAAGGACTATACCGTCCGTCTTGTTAAAAAGCGTCCAGAGTCCTTTAAAGAGATGATAGCAACAGGTATCAATCTGTCAATGACGATCATCACAAATAGTTCTAAGAAACAAGTGATGGAAATTTTTGTAAAGACACTTACCGGCAAGACCATTACCCTCGAGGTGGATCCTTCAGACATCATTTATACCATCAAAACTAAGATCCAGATCAAGGAAGGGATCCCTTGTGAGCAACAACGACTAATCTTTGCTGGACAGCAATTGGAAGACGTGTTCTCTTTGATGCATTACAACATCCAAAAGGAGTCTACCCTTCATCTTGTTCTCCGTCTAGGGGTTAATTATAATGCAGCCAAAAGAGAAGTTGAACGTGAATGTCTCAGAGAGGCTTCTTCTCTTGTAATGGGTTGGATAACATCTTTTTGCTCTGGAAAAGATAACAATAATGAATCACCGTTGTTCCCATTGGATCTGCCTCCTCGTCTGAGTGTGTGGTTGAATAATCTTTGGTTGAATAGCACTTCTGACAATATGAAGTGTATTGGGGGTGGTGGGGAGTTCCGAGTATCAAGTATCTTTTCTGGCTTAATATACCGTTGGTTGGAGGCACGGTGTGCAGAGTGGCAAGCAGAACTGGCAACAGATGAGCTACTACAGTCAATGGAAGAGTCTGCTGTAGTTGATACACCAAGCGAAGGATGTCGTAAATCAAAGAAGAAAAAGAAGAAGAAAAAGAGGATTGATCAGCAGGAGGCAAATGAAGATAATGTGTCTAGTCATCACTTAGAGGAGATCATGTCTCCTGTGGCGTTAGAAAGTGATCAGCAGGAGGCAAATGATGTCAATGATGACACATTACCTAGCATAGACGAAGATCAGCAGAAGAATGATACTGTACATCCGGATGAGGATGATTCGACAACTACAAATGGCAATAATGAACAGATTACCCCAAGTCCAACCAAATCAGTGGATTCATCATTAGTTCTGAATAGCTCTAGCGGTGATATGACCGAAGAGAAGCAATACGAGCAGACCGACTTGTATGAGAGCTCAGATCACCAGGTAGAACAATTACAGTTTACTCACAACGAGGATGATGTTGAGAGTAGGCCTGACAACCTTGAGCAGATCATCTCTAGTCCAAGTGATGCAGAGGAAGATTCGCCTTGCTCAGATGAAGATCCTTCAATCATATGCACGAACAAGTTGATACTAGTGAAGATGCTCTACATTACTTGGCAAGCATGCGATCTAGAGTCAAAGAGCAACTCTTTAGTAGCGATGAGAGTGCCACTGGGGACAGTATTAGTCAAAATGTCAGGGCAGTTCAAGCCCTCTTGGCATCAAATGAGGAAGTATACAATCGCTGTAGAGGTCATATAGAGAGTGGTACCAAGGAAAAGACAACGTTCACCAAGGCTAATCATACGGTTGTTGATGCGCATCATGATGAGGTTACATCAATGTTTCAGTTTGTTACGTATCCAGAGCACTGCCGATTGGAGTTTGACACAGCACCCCTCTCAACCGTGCCATTCTCTCTTGACTTTGGGGTTTATTCTTGTCGACAAAGATTTAAAGGCGACGAGAACACTCGGGAATCATATTTCATTGACTACACGGCCCTGTTTGAAAGTTTGATAATGCTTTATGATGATATGCTAGGTCCATATCTGGTCAAGTTGAAAGAGCATCTAGAAACTGTCCAGGCCTGCCTGACAAAGATTGATGACTGGATCTCGACTCCTTCTAGCAACATGGGATATCTACAACAAACATTCGGAGAAGAGTCTTTATCAGTATCAAACAAGACAATCAAACACTTCTGTGTTGAGGGTTCACATCAAGATGACGAGATATGCTTTCAATGTGAGGGCAGATTCGATCAACATGATGTTGAACAGCGGAAGAATCAAGGTACTGAAGAGGGAAACCGACGTTTATGTCCTCATCCAGAAGATAAAGATCTGCCGTACTTTATGTGTAGCAAATGTGATGCAGATTCAGATATACAATGCCCACATTATCAAGTTGAAGAATCGTATGTTCTGAAGGAGTTCAAATGCACCTTGCCAGGCAATTTTGATGCAACCTTTGAAATAACAGAAGAGCAGGGGCGTCTACAGCTGGAGAAGTTTCTTGGTTTCATTGAAAGTATTGCTGAATAAAGAGAACTTAACATTATGTACCCTAAACCATAATTTCATTTGCTTTATCTCAACAAAGTATTGCATCAACATTCTAAGTCTAGTCTACTCCACAGTATTCCCTAGAAAGTTGCTAATATTCTCCACAAAGCGATGTCGTTCATCAGACAAATGCACTGCATGATCTGCATTGGCAATTATATTCCATGTCTTATCAACTCCACCAGTGCCGAGGTTGATGAATAGTTCTCCCTGAGTTTGCAAAGGAGCATATGGATCTTGATCTCCGGCAATCTAACATTGTATACATGAATGTGAGCAAGAGGTAAACAAAATAGTTAGTTAGGAAGGGTATTAAAAGAAGAGTGCATACAAATATAGTAAACTTACCACCATTGTGGGGACATTAACCAACGAAGGCTTACATTCATTCAATTGATGTAAATTCCACCATGCCGCCTTTGTAGGGTCACAAACTAATGCAGCCTCTGCAAATAACTTTGCTGATATTGGTGGAAAGATACGTGCCTCATTTGAAACATTCGTAAAGTCCTCCATGGCACCATCAAATTCATTCTGACTTGCTAATTCATGTAATGGAAAATCTTCATGGTCTGTATATCCTGAATGTTGGGGAGATTCAGATATTGGTGGTATTGCATATTTAACAGACGGGTTGTAAATTGATCCATACAGTATCAACTTTGATAATGAAGTGGAGTGACGTTGAGCTGTAATTTGTGCTATTAATGCTCCATGACTCCATCCCAAGAGCGATGGTTTGCTCTTCTCATAATCTGTTTCAATGCCTTTATCAATATCTTCATTACTGTGCTTTTCATGTATCCAATTTAAAACCGAGACAACATCTGCAACACACTTTAATGGTTCGACAAATCCAGATGTATCTTTGGGTGTACCACCAAATCCTCTAAAATCCATTGAGTATGGTTGTATATTGTGATTGTATAGTGCTTGAATGAGTGATCTATTTTCCTCAATACCTACGCTGCTACCACTGCTATTATTATTGAGCTGCTGTCCAGTTAAATGATATACCGGTAATGAACTCCATGTACGACCGTGTAACAACAATACTGGAGTTCTCCTTTTACTTTTACTACCATCATCTAATGACTCATCATCATTTCTCATTGTATAAACTGCCAAGGGATGACCATCTTCTTCGGAATGAACTGTATGTATATCCAACCCTTGCAATAATGTAGCTCCCTTGGGACTATCTAATGGTGTATTATCAATAGCACAGCTCGTATTAGATGGATGAGATGGTATTGCAGAGAAGTATGATATTTGCAGTAGATTTTGAGATTTGTGCACATCTTGTCGTTTTGTGGGTGAGACTCTACCGGCCAAACAGGAGCATATCTGACGTTTATTTAGATGTCTAGACGTAGATCTTAGTAACATAGATGTCATCATCGCCTTGGTAGGAGGGTATTATCAGTGGCTAATAACAGCCATCGATAGGTATATGATATCGTACTGATTACTGAATGATGTTGTCACGTTCTTTATTTTTATGAGAGTTTGAGACTTGAGAAAATTTTCTCACTGTATGGTACTCTCCATCAAGATAAGACACGGCTTATCAAATTGAGTACACTGACGTTGCACTTTGCAGGAAAAGATACCACGCAAGCCGCGCTAAAAACGTGCGACATCATGTATCCACATATTGGGCATAAATTGTTTGTTTTGTACTCGAATTTTCACTTCAATTATTATCACAAACTTAGTGCTGCTATTACTCTTTCCCCATCAATTAAACAATATAACCATGAAGTTCTCTGGATTACTCGTTGCCCTTACCGCTGCCTCAGCAAGTGCCTTCACAGCTAACGCACCACGCACAGCTACACCAAAAACATCCTTATCGGCAACCGCCACAGAATGGGACCTAGCCAACATTGGTCGATCAGTACGTATCGAGGGTTCCTCTCGTGAACATTGGGAATTCCCCGACCCAAACCAGGAGATTGTTCAGGTAGGTGTCGATTCCAACGGCCGACCTGTCGAATCTTTAATTGAATTATGGATCGGTCCCGACTGGACACCCATGAAGGTTAAGGCCTACACCGAGGATGGTATGATGCGTCCCATCCAATCATTAATTGGTACACGTAACAAGGCCGCTGCTATTGATATTAATAACACAGGTCCCGGTGACTTCCCCTTAAATGCCGCCGCGGCATATGCTAGTCCATCCATGGTCGGTCAACGTGCTGACTTAATCACTGCCAATCAAGGACGGTACATTGAGGGTGGGGCCGTACACTCTGTCAACTTTGATGCCACCGTTGAACAGGTACAGGTATTACTATACACTGATACACGTCAATTAAATGCCCAGGTTGAATTGTTAAATGGTCCTAATAACTTCAAACAGAAGTATGAGGTATTTACCAACAATGGTTTGTTAAACAGTCTTTATGTTATTTTTAACACCCCAGGTGCTGGTAATGTTGTTAGGGTTACTAACTTGGCACCACTTGAGTTCCCCTGCAAGGCATTCATTGCTTCAGTTTAAATTAATTTGGTAATTGAGGTATTAAAGTGATGTTGTTGCTATAACTCCAGATTTTATAATTGTTTGGAGGTGTGTTATTAAAGATTTAAGGCTAGATTGGGGTGGGGATTTGGGGAGAGTTAATCTCTTCAAGATTAGGGGGATTTAATTCTCCCAACAAATTATGGGGGATTAATCTCTTGTATTATTTCAAGGCTATTCAATTGTTCATGGAGGGGAGTTCTACACTCTGTGGATCGTTGAGCGCTATTCGTTTCATAGGGTATAAAGACTATTAAAGATATTTGTAGAAAGGGGGCGAATTATTTAATTGGGGGTGATTTCAATGTGTGTAATTGTTAGTTATTGCTTTTATTCTATATCACAGGGATAAGGTTGTAATATCAAGGCGCAAAGATTGCAGTGCCTCGAGGATCTGCCCTCCTCATTGATTTTGCCAGCCTCCTAGAGGGATAGCGCTAGGGGAGTTGCCATTTCAAAAGCATTTCAGAACGGTGCGGATGATTGGAGGTCAAAAGTTCACTCCTGATGATCTCTACGGCAAATGCACCCTCCTCTTCCCCTTTATAATCCATACCGACCTCTATTTGTATCAATCCTCTATCGTATCAGATATTTAATTTGGGGTATAATTAAACTCGCAGGGTACATTATACTTTTATTAATTACACTCTTGGAAAGCCATCCTAACAAACAGGTTTTTCTGCACTTGCAAGCTCCATCTTCATTCGTTCTAGAAAAGACCCGTCATTAGCAAATGGAAGCTTTGCCTCTTCTGGTGGTTGTTTTCTATCATCCGCTGCAGGCGACTCTATATCTTTCTTCTTCTCATCTACATCTTTTGTATCATTTGATTTCAAAGCTATTTCTGCAGCAGCAACTGGTTGATATGAAAACTCTTCCTCCTCTTCCTTATCATCCCCTTGATCATTTGATATACCATCTCCCACACCACCTAATTTCATATTCTTCTTTCTTCGCTTTGCTTCTTTGGCTCTCTCTCTTTTACGTCTCCGCTTGTCAGTTTTTCGAGCCTCTTCATTCGTATCATGTTCTAACTTTTCATTAAATTCTTCATCAGCCTTCTTCTCGGCCTCATCTTCATTAATCTTCTTCCATCGTGCCATTTCACGTGCCCTTGCATGTCTGTAGACGTGAAATTCACCACTTCCAGCACCTGCTGTTGACCCGTAGGGATTGTCAACTTTTTCATGTACTACCGGTCCTCGTGATGCCGCCGCCGATGCAGATGCATCAGTACCTTCTTTCTGTCCTGTTGCTTGAGCATAATCTACTACCCGTTGTTGAGGATTATTATCTGCATAAGCTTGGATTGTTGTATATCTACCCATTATTAATAATATTTCGAAATCTTTTATATGAAATGTGTTTACTTTCTGGTACGTGCTGAACCGCCTGCTCACTCTCAACTAATATCAAAAGGATATATTCTAAGCTAATAGGATGCAATTGCAATTGATTAGGCGTGTAAGGTGTAGTCATAATGGCCCTATGTCAACAACCAATCTAGGTAGCTATTATAGGTAAGACCCCATTTTTAGACAATATTTCAACATACCACAGCTTCATCAATATCGACAGCCACGTTACGTTTGAGGGCACTATCGTCATCTACTTCATCTCGACATATCGAATATGCTATTGCTTTTGTTTGTACGATAATTATTGATTGTGTTACTTAGACTTGCAATACTACCTACTCTGAACTTTCACCGATATTCTGTGCTAAAATTTCCGGCCGAAATTCCCCTAACTCTAGCAAACCCAAGTTTTAGGTATTCTGAATCGAGTTTTAGAGTTAGGCAAAATTCGGCGTGGCCAATTTTATTTTATAATGGATCCCCATTTTCACTAGCGATGTGATGTGCACCTACTAAGATGTCTTTGTCCTCTATCACCTCGTCGATCTACATCAAGCCCTATTGCAGAGGGCAAGCCAATGCGTCATAGATCATGTTTCTATTCGGTAGGGTGTTTTCTGGTGTAGCCGTATACGAGTAAAGCGTGTGTAATTATGTGCATGTGATTAGGTGCATATTTCACGTATCTTCACATTGGTATGTTATAATAACGAATTATACCCCACCCACTTGCACAGAGCATGGCAAGACATCTTACAACAATAATCCAGCGTTCGGCATAATTCGGCAGGGAAGAAGATTCAATACGTACATACCACTATTGATGATTTGGAGGGAAGTTTCCTCAGGTGGTGTTAATGGCTATCATGTGATGATGTAGCACTTTCCTACACCAAAATACAGTCTCCATTCACTTATCCTACATAGTTAGTAAATTACGTGTGGGTTGGATTGGTGTGGGTGGTCGTTATGTCCCTCAACGGTAGCATAAGCGTTATTTTGTTTTGCCGATATTTAATACACCTGTATTATAGTTGTCCTATTATTGGTGGTGTACGTCGGTTATACAATATATGTTGCGCGGGTTCTCTTTATTATTACTATTAGTATCGATTATGATTGGAGGAGCGTAGCAATCAGCACGTATATTGTTGGGAATGGCTTAAAACTATCCCAAATGAGATTAAGTTTTTCTGTTAACAAATTCTTATTGGATTGGACTATATTAGTGCGGTGATTACAGCCTCCACAACGGAAACAACCACTTCCGTAGTTATTAGAATAGGTATATAAAAGGTTCCACTACAAATCTTGGATGGATCTACCGTTTGGGGTATGGTTCATCTAACATTGTGAAGGGGATAAGATATACGGTCAAATACGGGCTGTCCTTAAGGTCAACAAATGAGGAAGGGAATGGGCAATCCGAGGTAGAAAAAGTGCTGCGGATCGCTTTAGTAGGTGATATTGAATGATTGTACTGAAGTGCAAGGAGTGCGGACAACAACAACACTCCCAAAAAGAGTTATGTTATTTTATGCACCCTCATAACCTCCTTGAAAAATCGTACTAATTGACACCTTGACTAGGCCTCGTAAACTGTTAGTAGTATCACTCTACGGTTATTAAACAACGTATATACATCCATTGTAGCTGTGTCTATCATCTTGGAATGATAAGACAACATTAACTATGTCAGAAACACTCTCATGTTGCCCCCCTAAATTCACTGAATTTGTACGAGCGAAGTTAGCGTGGGCGTTAGGGGGCTCCTGCCCCCCACAAGTGCCCACGAGATAAATTCGTCAAAGTCGTTAAGGTCAACTTTGAGGTACTATTGCAACACAATAAGAGATTATTAGAGCATTCTGCTACCACAACCTTATCAAATATATATAGTAGAAGCCATTACGCTTTTAGTAACAAAATAAGAAATTTATTTTGTTAGTAAAAGTTCTTAGTGTTACTACCCATAGCGTTGCGTTGTTAGCTATATTTGGTATCTTAGCCGGGGTATCCTTCATTGTGTTTATTTCATTACCGGGTGGTTGACCTTCCATGATCAATACAAAGCTTACAACATAGGAAACATATAACCAATGACAATGCGGAGTAGCTATTCATTAATGGCCTGTAGTTAAGAAACATGTTGGCAGAGAATGGTGCGAGTCGCATGACTCCCTCTCTCTTTCTTTCACGATTCAGTTTTACCTTATTTTTACCTAGCAACCACCTCATAATCACAATCTCTCATCACAACACAATACCTCATCATCCATCTAATATCATCTATCAACCATGAAGTTATCTCTTCTTCCATCCCTCATCCTTCTGGGGGCGGCAACAGCCAACAAACAACCCACCATCTTCGGACGATCAACAGCCATCGATAAAGCCAAGGCATTAAAAAAGACTGCCAAGACATATAAATACGGTGCACCCAAAACAACTTCCAAAGGATATGATTCAAGCTCTGTCCAAAGTTCAGTGTCTTCTACCAAGGCTTCTAAGGCATACAGTATATTCAAGAGGACAATCATCTCCAATCCATCATCGGCTGTTCACAATAAGAAGTCAAAATCTAGCAAGACCAAATCAAAAGCATCTCGAGGTCCTATCCGTATTCGTATCGATGAGAGTAGTAGCATGTCTTTTGGTACTGTCAACCTTCTCCCAAAGTCCGGAAAGGCAACTGCTACTTATCTCTCTGAGGGTACGAGCATGTCGTATGCCAATCTGTTCCCTGCCAGTAGCAAGGCGGGGAAGACCACCTTCCAGGATATTTTGGATTATGGTAGCATGTCATTCTCGTATTCGTATGATGATGTTCCTGCCACGGCACCTCCTTCCGATAATATAGTACCAGATGATAACTTTGGTCGTGTTATTGTAAGTACGATCTTGCTTGTTTCTTCTTTCTTTGTCTTGTCGTTGTTTGTATCAATTTGTATAAACTCACATGTCACATGTACCTTTCACCTTCCATCTACACCAGTTTGATTACCTCAGTACTTGTGCCGGAGTAGAACTTGATACAGATTCGTGCTTGGTTTCTAAGACGATTGATGCTTTTATGAGCATGGGCGGCACTACTAGACTACGATCTCTTCAAACTTCCAATGTTAACAACAACGGCAGGCTACTTCAATCCCCAGTTAACGAAGAAGAGTGTGCAGCTCCCGATGTTTCCGCTGATGACCTCACCGCACTCATGAGTTTGGCCAAGGAAGAATGTGATGGATATCTACGTCCATTTGCTACCTCTACAGAACCTTCCCAAGCCGATGAAGAATTTGCCACGGTTCAAGCAGCTTTCATGAACATCATCGCCTCCACGGAATGCTGGGAGTCTCTCTGTTCAGAAGATTTCTCAAAGCTCTTCTTTACTATTCTCTTCGATGATGCCGCAAGTTGTGTTGGTGTTGACTTTGATGTACCCGAGTGTGTTAAGGACCACATTATTGACCGTGTTCTGTTGTTTGAAGATCCTACTGCTGACGGTGTACGCCATCGCGTGCTTCAAGACGAAGATCCCTGTGATACCCCAAGCACGTCAGATCTTTCGTTCTTCACTCAATTCCTACTTATTGAAGCGGATGCCATTTGCTCTACCCCAGAAGCTCCTCTTGATGTTGACTGGGATAAGGCTAGGGAAGATTTGGTTGCCATCTTCTCTTCTTCGGAGTGTTGGGGTAACGATGAATGTATCGAGGACGATGGTTCAATTTCCCTCGATACACCCTCAGACCGTTATGTTGTCACCGATGATGGACACCAATGTATCTTTGAATCCGATACTGATGCCGACCAGGAGCGTGATCTAACATTGTCTTATTACTACCTCATTGAGACAACTTCCTCCGAAGCTCCCGACTTGGAACTTATTCTAGCAGGTATTGAAGGAAAGATGATTGAACTTGCCTGTAACGATTCAAGAAGTGGCCGCCGACGTTTGGATGAGTACCAGCCGGTTGTTGTTGCTATCGATTCTGCTCCTGCTGATGTAGTTGCTACCGATTGTGAGTTGCAGTATAATATCTTGCGAAGTTGTTTCGTCATATGTTTCATACCTCTCACTTCTATGTCCTCTTATATCCTTTCTTTAGACACTTGCACCCCCACCAACCCTACAGCCAACGGTTGTTACATTGTCCAAGGTCAAGCAACTCTCACCGTTGATGGCAACAGCACAGAATATGATGATGAGATCACTGCCGAGGCCTACACCAAGATTGAAGAGTTGTTTGACTTTCTCCCAATTGTATTGGACGACGAGTCTATTGTTGAGGTTGACTACCTTGGCAAAGAAATGCCCTCTACTTCTATCATTGGCGGCGGATCAACTAGACCAACCATTAACCAGATTAACAAGAGTGAGGAAGGCACGTCCAGTATCAACACTGCCTTGATTGCCAGTGCTGGAGGTCTCGTTGCCATGGCCTTGATCATCACTGGCTTTCGCCGCATGAACAAAGACAAGGATGCGGCCACTCGTCATGAAGTTCTTGATGACAAGTCTGCCGATGGATCAACTGGTGGGTCGAAGCAGACTGCCGACTTGACTTGTGCTCATAGTTGTGACCTATCACTTAGCTCTGTCGCGTCCCCCGTTGGTAGCTTGAATAGCAACAGTATCGGTTCTCCCGCTGTTAGGGATATGAGTACTGAAGAGGTTGCCAAGTTCTTCATCTTGGCGGAGGAGTGTGATGAGGAGTGGCGTGAGTTGTCTATCCTTCCAGAATTGGCACAAGATGATGGAACTTTGGAGGGAGTATCAGAAGAAGGATCGTATATTGGTAATGTTTCTTGTAGCTCGTCTCAGGCGAGCATCTAATTGAAGTACGGGTTTTGTATTATGTTGTTTGGTATATAGATATTGGACAGGCATCAATGTATATGAAGGTTGATGCTTAGCCGTCCATACTCTTGATATTATACCCCCGACATTCCCAGCGTATAGAGCTTATATATGTAGTGTAATAATGATGAAATGTAAATGTGTTGCCAATGTTTCAATCGATGATATCTTTCCTACTTTATAGATTATCACCATCTAAATCGAAGATGTCTTCATCTTCTTCATTCTTGATCGTCTCTAACTTGTCTTCCAATATTTTAACTTCATCTTGTAACATCTCTTGCTCCTTCTTTAATTCATCCATACGATTTAAATTATCTCTATGTTTCTTGTGTTTCTGTGCAGCACTTTCATTCTTTATTTGTAGTTTCACTGCAGATAGAGACCGTACCGACATTGCAAATATTATTATAAACATTATAATACAAGCAATGGCTATGGGTAATATCTTAAGACAATCTTCTTTTGCTTTGGCTTCTTCTATGAGACGTGCTCGTCTCTCATCTTTAGTTTCCTTACGATGTTGACCTGGCCCTACCTTTTGTGTTTTTTGATTGGATGATTTGTTTTGTTTACTACGCCCCATACTTTATTTATCGATTCGACTGCTTAACTAATCTTCTAATACTACTTAGTACTGTTTAAACTTCAGTATTGATATTCTATGGTCGTATGACTTTGAATACATATAAGTTATAAGTAATAGGTAGCTGTAGTTTGCTGTTGTATTGGGCTTATCAATGTCGGTCGTATGGGTATCTTCAATTTATCAAGCGTTGCAACAAGACAAACCCTAGACAACGACGACGCTGACGACTCGATAAATACACCTCTTATTATAGTGTGCAATAATTATCCTGTATTGATTTGATATTAAACGCCTATTATCTTCTACTTCTGAAGGCGCATACAGCTACGATACAGCTACGAAGCAATTTCCTAAAAGGATACTGACTCATGATCATTTTTTCAAAGTCTACAATCAGCATATTGACATAGTGGTATTGCAATCAATACATATAATATAAATTATATATGACACCATAGTATGCCCACATATCACCTATCCAGGTTTACTCTTTCAAATGGTGGTGGATATGACGTTATTGGCGATTGGTGACCGGTATCCTTCATCTCCGGTGGGATGACTAATCTTTACAATTACAAGCTTTGATGCAAAGCAACTTCTAACCAGACCCGTTACTATGTCATTAATTCTATTCAATCCAAGTGGAAGTGTGTTCTTGTATTATAAATCAATCTCATTTCTTTGTATAGAATCTTATCAATATCAATCTTAGATACAAGCTTTTCTTCCAATGATTTGATAGTATTCTGATATTTCTCATGAAACTTAGCAGTCATTAGTATACGGTAATGTTCAGCCATAACTAAATCCTTGGTTACTTTTCCAACACATTCCGAGAAGAGTTGCTTTGAATCTTCTGATTGGCTGCATAACTCAAATAAACCCAACATGTTCAAAACTTCAGTTGGTTCAGCTGAAGCACGGACAGGGTTAAGCATAATAGTGCGTCCTACCCTTCCAGTACAAATCAATATCATTGTTGCCACAAATCCAGGTTTACCCGTTTCCTTTCTATCTTTCCCTGAATCATATATTGTAATATCAGGTCGTTTCTTGTTATTATCCTTCTCAGCCGCTGCAAAGTTAATTCCAATCTGAGGACCTGGTGATTGATACTTCTCTACTTTGGATGTTCGAACATAGTTAACATCAAAGATTTCTGGGAGATCATGTCTTTGAAGAAAGTCTTGCATATGTTCCTTATTATCAAGATAGAACTTTTGGAATTCCTTGGCAGCTTCTTCCGAATCTTTCTCCATTGCTAATGAATTCCACTTGTCCCGAAACAACACAAGTAATGTGACAGTCTTTTTCTTCTTTTCTTCAATGATTATGTTCACCTTTTTATTCGACAAGTAGTCCATAAGCACCTCTCCAAGTTCCTCAGTCTTCCTAATATGAGTTTTGAGTTCACAATCACTCTTATTATCATCATACAGATTATGAATTTCTCTCCCTCTTTTACGGATATCATTTTGTGTTTGTTGATCCTTCTTACTGACTACAATTGACTTATCTGGATTGTTTTTAGTGGAATGTTCTCCTAGCCTTTCTAGGCACCCTTCTCTATCCTTCACTGCGCGTGCTACCGCAAAATTTGTCTCTTTACCCTTCTCCAAATCAACTAATCCCCAAGTCTCAATAAAACGGAGCTTTGCATTTGGATATATGGCATGTAATATTTCCTCATATTGCTGCACCATATCTGCCTCTAAATGAATTCTTATTGAATCGGCTGCAACTACATATACCTCATCCTCTTTGACATCTTTGAGTTGACGTTTAATATGATTCGTCATGCATAGAATGGTCTCACCAATAGCTGTTGATTCATCGGCAAAACGCCTATCAACACCAAATGAGAAGAATACATTAGCTAAACGAACTCTCACCCTTTTTTGCTTGGCATAAACTTCACATGACATAAATATCTTATATAGCTGTGATACACCATCATTACTTCCATGCCTATTGACATCCTCGGGTGATACACGAACCTCTCCAACAAATGTTACTACTTTATCACCACTACCAAATTCAATATTCTTCCATATACATGCCGACACATTTTCTGACAATTTATCATCGGCTCTATATGTATCATCGTCGATTTGTTTTGCTGTGATGGAATAAATTAATGCATTTGTTTGCAAATTCACCATATGTTGTTGTTGTTGTTCAGTTGCGTTTTGTGGTATCAGTGGCTGTACAATTTTATCTGCATTATCTATGGCAAATGCTACAATTTGTTCATTATTCATTGGTTTGTTAGGCATTTCCTCGGCGGCTTTTATAGCCGCCTCCATAATAGACGTAGCGCTAATATTGAGATTACTAATATACATGAGTTTTATGAGAGTTGGCTCAGTGGTATCTTATGAGAGTCTATCCCATGGTATCTTTTTCCGTTACATACAATAACGTACCTATGGTAGTCATTCAAAACTTATTGAGAGAGAGCAATCAATATAGGTAATAAACGAGCTTGTTAGCAATCGCATATCATACACCTATTAATGTGCAGAGAAAAATAACACTGCACTATCCCGTTACAATTCAATAAACACCCTCAAAATATTTCATAACAATATGGATGCATCAACTTCCTCACCAACATCCTACAGCCTAACAGGCGATAGTATTTTGTTCTCAACAACAATATCATCGGTGGATACATCTAATGATATTAATGAATCGTCTACCGGTAGTACACCAGCAACACCAACCACCGTCGTGGGCAGCGGGGAATTAGGGTCAGTGGTACATACACCAAACAATTATGGTTTAACGACAGTGGTTTATGATATACCTGCTGGTATTAATAAATCCAAGAGACCATTGTTAGATATGTTTGAATCGTTAAGTATACAACAAAAACAATATCTCAGTCAACCCCGCCAATCGATTACACGTAATGATTTGTGGGGAAAGTTCATGCCTCAATTATCTCGAATGAAAATAAGTACAACCCCATCAACCAAATTCTTCCCCAAAAAATCACCTTCATCAACAATAACACCAACAAACAATACTAAATCACCTACAATTGGGAAAAGATCTCGTCCAACGGCATCAGAATATCAATTCCCACACCAACTATCAAATGATGATAAAATATCTGTAGTAGCAGCATTAATCCTTGCCAACAATCTATCTATCAATAGAACAAACTATGCCGAACCAACTACTGATGATATCCCTCTTTATGTTGTTATACTTGCTGTATTGGAGAAGTTGGATGATTTATCAGAGAATAAACGTGCAACCTTACTGAATATGTTGGTTAAATATTGTAGTAAATTTGCTGCTAAGGGTGGTACTAGTGCTGATACCTTGGGAAGGAAGAGGAAGAATGTTAAAGTTAGTAGTGATGTTAGTACATCATCATCAGTAGTAGTTGAAGAACGAGAAGTAGTATCTACTCAAGAGGAGGTGGAATTTGAACCTGGTAGTAATTGGCAGTCAAATGTTACCACATCTGTTTCTAAATCTCTCACCAATCGCAAAGCCAATGCAACATGGAGGAGAAATATCATTCAAGGGTTACATGATATTGATGAAGTGATAGAGAACGTAGATAGCTTTTCTCAATTGAAGACAAAAGAACGGTTACTGCACTACTCATCCATTAATCAAATTAAAGTACAGCAAATCACTCTACTCTATGCGGATTATTGCAAAAATAGGCTACCAATTCAAGAGTTGAAAGATAAGATATTGAATGTATTGGACGGTTATGTTTATTATGAAAAGGAATGTAAGTTGTTTCACATATAAATGTACACGTATATCCACCATGTTCAGTGTTACTCATTCTTACTATATTCTATTTATTTTAGTCGATAAGGAGATGGATGCCATTCGCAGAAAGGCCAAGGAAAAGATAGCCGAACAGAAGAAAAAGGAAGAAGGAAGGATTTCGGCTCTGTTTGCTGATGCTGAGAAGGATGTTGCCAAAAAGCATCCTGCTTTAGTTGCTAAGATGAAATCAAATCGAGAGAAATTAGAAGCCGAGAAGGCAGATGAGGATACAAGTGAAGTAACAGAATCTGAAAAGAAGATGCTTGAAAAGAAAGCTTGTCAAGAACCAACATCAGACGAGTCTAGGACAGCAGGATGGAAGCTGGTGACAATCAGGAGTAAGGAGGAATCGAATCAAGATATAAGAGCAAGAACAACTAATCATTTTCCTAAAGCGACAAAGCCGTCACCAGGTTGCAAGCTTGGATTGGGTTTTAAAGGGGGGTTCCCATTGAAAGTCGGTTCAATTTCTCCTGATAGTATATTTGCTGGTACTGATTTGGCAGTGGGCATGGAGATTGAGAAGATCAATGGGAAGAGATACTATACTCCATTAGACGGAATTAGTCTACTAAAGGGGGCTAAGAAAACAGTCAAAGTCACAGCTAGTATGCTACATCCATCTGCATTGCCATCACCCTGGCGAAAGATTTTTGATGCAAATACTGAGCGAACATATTATCACAACCCACAGACTAATAAATCACAATGGGAGCGCCCTATGTGATGAGCTGAGTCTGAACATACGCCGGGGAAGAGGAAGAGTGATGAAGATGACGGTGGTGGTGATACTAAGAAGAGTAAAGCTGTTGTTGAGTGTACAGATGATAGGGTAGGTTTGACATTGGAGGATGGGTCTCCGATGAAGTGGAATGATTATTGCAAGAAGTGTTTGGACAAATGGAGTGGTAAGTGGAAGGATAAGGTGAAGAAGTGCCCGACATCGAAGTTGGGTTGTGCAAGATGTAATGAACCTTCTCTGCAGAGAATGTTGGAAGACTTATGATCATCCCAAAGCACAGAAGAGTAGTTAACTATATGTAAACGCGTGATATATGTGTCTGATAGAGTATTGTTATCAAAAGACAACCTGAATTTTAAAAAATGATTACCAGAAGGAGATGATAGATAGGCGCAAGAAACGGAACTCGAATGAAAAACTCGGGATTATTTTCACGAGCAAAGCGATAATAGCAATCAATAATGATGAGCAATAGCCCTGGATACATTGCTATTATAAATAGCCCCGATAAGCATTATTGCAATGAATCGTCTACTCCAGATGCAACACGGCAAGGATCCAGAGGAGGAAAATGCCAGCGATGGGCAATCGGTGATAGTTATTGATATCCCCATAGAGGAAGATACACTACTCGTTACTGATGAGATACAGGATGAGTTGATCGTAGAAGATGAAGTCAATACGATATCTGCAGTAGTCGATGAGGAGGAGATAGATATCAGTCTGGGGCCAGATATACATACTCAACATGAACATGCAATTGCAACACAAGACGAAGAAGCATCATCATCATCCCAATCCCAACAACAACAACCATCACCACAAGAAGAATATGAATCAAACTTCCCATTAAAACAATCCCAACCCCGAGCGGCAACTACATTTTCAATCTTTCAAGTACCAAATCATTTCTCATCGAGTTATATATATTCCAGTAAGGTACATTATCTAACTGATGATTTATCAGGAATGTTATACTTGGATACGAATAATGATGGTTTGAGAGGGAGTTATACTGATTCTACATTGAATGCAATAGAGTATGATACTGGTGTGGGTGGTGTGCTTAGTACATTGGTACATTGTCATTCCAATGAAATTGTCATGAGTGGGTATCCACTAGAATCTATAGTAGTTGTCAGTAGACCTAATCGTGGTGAGGGTGTGGTAACTGAGGCATTACAAAGTGACAGAACGGATGCAGGATTGTACAACTTTGACTTATCAAGTGTAAAGCCTGGTAGATATTATATAATGTATCAAGCACCTCAAGATTACAGGATGAGTGGTAATGTCTTACCTTTGACTACTGATGGAGAGAGAAAGTGTATCCCTAAAGGAGGTGAAGGTGATGGATATCTAAATGAAATTTATGACAAGGGAGACTTGGATTGGTCTGGTTATTGTGCACGATCAATCGGATGTTTTGAGGTAGCACCAAAGTTTGATTTGAAGAAATCCTTTACAAATCTTGAACTTTTGAATGATGATGATGAGAGTAAGTATGAGGGTAGTGTTGAAAGTCTGGTTGCCTTGCCAGATAAGGATACGATGAACGTTGGTGTTAGCAAGGAAGGATGGCCATTAGATACAGTTCAATATGCTGATGCTGAGTTTACTCTTCGCTTTCCATCTCCGTCTCCTCCTACTTCTGACGAGGATAGTTCTGAGGGTGGTAGTACTTTGTCAATGGAAGAGCTGAAGGACATTGTAGTACCTGAAGAGTTTGCTACTAGTAATGTGAAGAAGAGTTTGGAAAGTACAATGGCATCACTGTTTGCAAAGAGAGGAAGTAGTGACTTTGATATACAAGGGTTTGATTTTATCAGTGGCAACATTCATGAAAAGAGAAGTGAGGAGAGCAGAAAGATGCTTCGTGGTTTACAAAGAGAAGAAGACAGTCGTTTCATTTCTGTTACATATACATTCACGACACGAGGCAAATACTCACCGCCTCCGTTTGAGCAGCTTGGTACTATTGTATCAGATTCAATCAATGCCGACCCAGTCGGATTAGTCAAGTCACTCAAGGACAAGGATCCCGTCTTTGAACAAGCAGATGATGTAAATGTACGTCACTTGACCCTCAAGAAAGAAGAGAAGTCACCGTCCAATCCCATCGGTGCAGTGCAAGTGTTCAGCAAGGCTCAGTCTAGTACTGATTCAGGATTGGCAAGCTGGGCTACAGTACCTCTCATACTACTCTCAGCATCTATTGCCTCACTCGTGGGTGTACTATTGTTCCGAAGAGTATTTACCCGTCGTCAGAAGCAAGTCAGTAATGACCATCCATTGACAATGTACATGGAGAGCGGTTCAGTTGGATTTACTGCATCAAGGCGAAGATCGGAAGATTCTGATATGAAGAAGAAGAGTAGATTCCGACGTCGGAGTAGCAACAGTAGCGAGAGCTCCTTTGCTGCTGATAATACGAAAGAGGAGTCATCTGGTGGAAGATCGAGCAGGAGACAGCAGCGAGAGTTCAGCTGATATAAGTTTTAGGGTATAAATTTAGGATGTGTAATGTCAGAACATATGTGACTCTAACATTTATACATCATCATCCTCTTCTATTACAGATGATTCATTTGATATATATATATATATATAACGCCCTCCCAATTAATATCTCTCAGTAGGATTAGGATCCGCATTATCTTTTTCAAGCAATCTCATATTGCATGGCTTTCCTATATATACAATCAATATACTTACAATGATACAATGTATAGGTATGACACCATAGTATGCCTGTATATTTATCTATATAGTTTTTAAGTGTTAGCCCTACTACTTCCTCTTCAAAAAAGAGTTTTTCATTTGCATGAAAACTAATTTGTCAAGAAATTGCATATGCAATCACCACAACAAACAACACGGAGAATGGTCTCAAAAGCATGGTATAAACCATCAACTCTTCCACAGCTCATTGCAAGATTTGAATCACCATCGTCGTCGGCCGTGACGTCTAGGAGAAGGGCTATAGAAATCTTCACAACAACCTGCATCGTCACAAACTTTGGCAAACAATGTCGTGGTGCTAATGATGATTCTAATCATCTTCCACAATGCTCTGTGCTTATAAATCCAGCCAATCCTAATCTTACTGGACCCAACTCATTTGTAAGTTTTGATATTATGATATGTGTATATCTTGTATAGTTGATGACAATGCTTGCATGTTATCTCGTATATTATATGCACTAATCTCTATTCTATATGCACAGCCCTACTTTCCTCGAGGCGGACCTCAACCATCATCACTACCAAATCGACATGCACATCATATAATGGGATATGTTTCTCAATGGGGCGGGATGGATGTAGGCAGTGGTATGTTATTTGCCGCGGAAACAATTGATGGTTTAGTCCATCAACTCGGAGGATTACGCCTTCGTGCCGAGTGTTCGTTAGTACCCACACATCAATATTCACATGCATATATAAATCAACAATCTTCTGAATTAGGTGATAAGAATATACAAGATGATGAGAAGAGAAGTGTGAAATGTCCAGTTGGTACAGCGATATCTACATCATCTGGAGGAGGAGAGCTACAAAAGCATTATGATACAATCGTACATACAACTCCGCCATTTTATGATTATCCTCCATCAATAACACCAGAATTGAAAGAAGTATTGGGTATATTGGATATCAATAATGATGATGAAGATATACATTCATGGTCAAAAGAGTTACTAAGGAGTTGCTATCGGCAGTCATTCAAAGCAGCATTTGATAATGATCCAAATAGTGAAACCGGTATACAGAACAGTTTCATCAATAATGCATTGAGTTTATTCGGTCTGAATAACAAACAACATATACGAAAGACTGGTAAACGAGTAGTTTTACCTCTGCTTGGGACAGGTTGTAGAGCATTCCCAAAGGAGATAGCATTAGAAGTTGCTGCAATTGAGAGTGCTTCGTGGCTGTCTACCCACTCTACGGAAACTAGTGAAGAGGAAAATACAGACGAGAATGAAGTAGATGTAATAGTATTTGGTTTACTGGAAGAAGATGATGCTCGTTATCTATCGTGTACCTCAACAACCTATGCCTACACTTAAACCTTGAGAGCCTACCTTAACTTGTTCCAGCGCCGTGCCATAGACAGTGGGGGGAGTATCACGATGACATTGTAGATTGGGAATAAAGAGATGGAATGCAATCACTCTAATCACTGCTCTCTATTGTGGAGGAGAGTTGAAGTTCTCACGGTTGAAATGACTTTGCCCTAAAATGTCTCAAAATGTTCGGATAGAATGCTTCTTGTCAAGACACCGAGCAAACATCGACTCCACTGCACCTATTCTCCTAGTAAGTGTGCTCATAAATCCAAAGGTAAGCACGAGATATGGGTGTTGCTATGTGTTTTGTGTACGTCCATATTTATGTTCATACGTTAGTCGGCGTCAGTCGTGGTTTTTGATTGCAATAGGGTATCTTTATGGTCGATATGACAGTGTGACAGATATTGATAATTTGTAATTTGAATGTGTCTCATAGCATGACAAACAACAAACGATGGAGGCGAAGACAACAGGGAAATGATTCCACATTGGCAGTTACATCTATCTACATGCTGATATGCTGGCGGTATCCTACGAAGATCTTTGTATATGGCAATACTATTCTTTGTTTCAGATCATTGTCATTATTGCTGATGTGTCTAATGGCGACAAGACACATGTGTTCTATGTCTATAAAGTTCTTCGTTCTAACAATATCACTCTCGTACACATGGTTGATTATAATTATAATATCAGCGGATCAAAAGTATCTTACAACACCATTCAAACAATATACAAAACACACACACACATATCAACAATACAGTCAACATCAAGTTACAATAAAGACAACTTAAGATGCGTCTATTGAATGCATCGACCTATCTTTTGGTTGCACTATCAGTCCATACCCGGCCAGTGGGTGCGGCTGGTCTTCCTCCCGAGGATACCACTCCATCATCCAAGGCTGAGAATCATGATGGCGAGAAGACTCATCTTAAAGATGAAATAATGAGTAGCAGTCAAGATAGTATTATGGGACGCTTACGTGGTATCTCACGTACTATTCGTGCCAGTAATTCAAAGGAGATTGATACGGCGTCACTTCTATTTGATGTCAAGGATATTGCCAATACGTATTCCAATGAGATGAAATCGTTCAAGCAGATACTTGAAGATGAAGATCGTGAGGGTATTATTTCTATGATCAAGACAAGCGTTGGCAATTCCCATGATTATATTGAGGCCGCTAAGGAAATTGAAACCGGATCGGATATGGACATTACTAGTGCTATTGTTTTGCAAGACTTTGATATTGATGACCTTGATGATATTCCAACTGCTGATCTTGTCAAGGTGTTTAAGCCTGTCAGTGATTTCATTGATCATGCGATTGAGAGTAGCGAAGGAGCTGTTCAAACAATTGATAATGTTCTTGGAACTTTCCCTTCTAAAAAGAGACGCCGTAATTTGTACCAAGAGCTCAACTTCGATTTTGGTCAAGAGGAACAAGGCTTTACAACCAACTTTCATCCCTTCCAGGGTTCCTTTGCTGCCGCTAGTAGTGAAGATGTTTTGGATTCAACCAGTGCTATCATACGAAAGCACTCTCCTCATCTTGAAGAATCTCACGAGGATCGTCATGACCGGCGTCTTGAGTCACTTAAAGAAGATGGCAGCTGCCTTCCACCATGCTCTGCCACTGATAAGCTTTGTAATTGTAAGAAGTTGGCTAATTGTGCTAGTCAGATGTCTGAATATGATCTTGCGGTATCGATTGCAGGGGAGTTTATTGAAACTAACATTAACAGTGATCAGTTTGGGAACATCACTGAGAAGTTAAATTTGTTTGATCTCACCAAAGGTGATGAGTCTGGTCTTTATGATAGACACATTGAGATTCAGAGCTTATCAAAAACAGTGTTGAGTGAGGGGTATAGTGTTGACAATGATCTAAATTCCTGTGTTCAACTTTTAAAACAATTCGTCTCCGCGTGTGATCCCAATATTAGTGGGGCGAAATGTACTCAAAAGAACGATGAGACGTTTCCACTCTCCACAGATGACGTTTGCAATGCTGTAAATACGAAAGTCAAACTTTCATTTCAGTCGGCATATGACAACTTCGATGTTTTTAACTTAGAAGTTGTATCCGGTAGGCGTGGTAAGTGAAGTAGTCATGTCATCCCATCTGTGTCATACCTCCTTTTGATCTAATCTAATCTTTTTCATCTTCGTCTCCTTTGACAGATCTGGAAGCTATCTCTTATAATCAAGTTCCAAGCCTTCACTTCTGTGAGAAATTCGTCTTGGATTTCAATAAGATATACACAGATCGGCCTAAAGAAGATAAGATCAAGTACAAAGATCAAAATCCAATGCTCACCCTTGACACCTTCACGGGAGTGCCAAAGCTTGACCCCTCGAATATGCCAACAGGGCTCAAATTGCTTCAGCAGACCACGTATATCACAGGCTATACGTTTTCAACTTCTGGCACTGGAGTTAAGAAATGGAAAGGATATCAGGTAAGATTTCTTATCATGTGATGTGTCTGCTTCAACTAATTCATCGCCTAACGATTCACCATCTTCAGACTTCAACTCATGAGAACATAGCGGTAGTAGGTGATGGTAGTGCATCATCTTCAGTTGACCTAGATCTTGCAGAAAGTATCCTGAAGGATTGTGATGCCAGCTTAACATTCCTTGCGGGTCATCAGGTGTCTGCTGGAGCTATCAGTGATATTGCATCCAACATAAAGGAGTATGGTTTACCTGGGACATGTTGCCGTGCGTATTTTCCATGTTTTATATTCTCTCATTCTTACCTGATTATGAATCTGACCCAAGTCAACCTATTCAACCATTTTATCAGTTGATACCCCGGCTGACTATGAAACTTCGGCCAGTGAGGTGAGTGATCTGTCTTGATTCTTTAACCCACATAGATTTAACTTGAATCTAATTTGTTTCTATCCTTATCCTTGTTCTATCCCATCAGTCATGCACTAATCATGGTAGCTATCACTTTAGCCTATCAGAAGAAGTATGTCATCTTGTCAACGGCAAGTGGAAGAGAGGTCCTTGTAATCTGTTACAAAAATGTGTCAGAGACTATCCTCAAGAGGGGGATTCTGGATATAGTAAATCGTTTAGTGATTTTGCAAAAGACTTGCATATCACAGATGCAAGTGATGAAGATGCATGTAAGAAAGCTCGTCATGCATTGGGATTTGACAAAGACTATCTGAACGATGCAGCTATCTGTGAGCAGTTCATGAATTTGAAGTGTCACCAGGTCTTTGATGATATTGATCACGTTTCTGGAAATACGGTGAGGACTTTATCTAACATTCTACTTTGTCTTTAGATTAACTCACTTATGCTTTATCTTCTTTTCTGATTAGGACGAGCCAACCTATGGTTTGCTGACATACAAACCTGTCAAGTTCAAAGATCCAGGGCTCTTACCATTTACACCTCTGAAAAACGGAACTCTTAAGACGGTATCAGACTGGGGTAAGTCATCGTATTTGTCCACTATTCAGAAGAACAAATCATCTGATACTCACATTTTTATAATAACAAAGGTGGTAGACCAGCAATCAGTGGTCTGAGTGTAACGTTGCAAACCTTAGAGGCATCCTATGTTATCACTCAAATAGTAGCGGATGCTACTAAAGCAGCGATACAACTCGCAATTGATGCATCTACCCCTATAGATCCTAAAAAAATTATCTATACAGGTTTTATGGCAGCTGAAATTACATCTATCACAGCTGCCAAGAGCATCCAGTTAACTCTTATCAATGTTATTGAATATACCCTGCAAGGTTTTGTACTTAACCGACCGAAGTATGACAGACTTGGGTATGAGAACTTGAATGCACACCACAAATGGGTCTATGAGAGTCTCCACACTATTCATGTTGACATTTATAATCAGAACGAAAAGTCGAGGGATCAAATGGTTAATCTTACGGAGTGGGCCTATAACGCAAACAATGATTACATCACCTGTATCGCTAACTATTTGGCATCAGGAATGGGAAATGTTGCTAAGGGCCATGAGGTGAAAAGTTGCGCATCTATACTTCCGCCAGATGATCTATTTACTTACAGTGCTGATGAATTGAGCAACACAAGACGACGTGCACTGAGAAAACGTGATGCCTCCACCTTTGACCCTCAATGGAATGGAACTTTATCGGAAAAGATTGACGCAATGGAAGAACAATTAAAGCTTCTTTTGGACAGTCAAGACTCGACCAATCAAACTGATTATACTCTAATGTTAGATGCGTTGGACAAGAAGTTGACTGCGATGGACAATAACTTAACGAGCAATCAACAATTCTTATATGATGACTTAGAGTTGACAATGTACGAGATGGAGACGTGGTATCACAAGAGGTTGGCGACTACTGAGTGGGTATACAATGCAAGCAACGAATACCAGGCATGCCTTACGAACATGATCCTAACTTCATTAGTAGGAAATGGGACTGATGGAGTTGCTGTATATGAGTGTACACCAGAATCGTTTGGAACAACAAAGCCAAACTCCCCAACTGTTCAAGGCCGCGATCGTGTATTGAAAGAAGATGTGGATAACGGTAGAAATGATGAGAAGGTCAAGAAAAGTCTAATGGACGCTCATCGTGAAAGTCAAGATCATATCAAGGCAGTCGAAGAAAGTATGATCAGCATGGAAGGTACTATCACAAGTACTTTGACTGATATTGAGAGTGCCATTGCTGCTATTCAGCTTAAGCTTGGTATGGAACCAACTCTCAAGGCTGATTCCAAGTCTAGAAAGTCTAAGAAGTCATCAAAGAAGGAAATCTTCAATCGTAAGCTCTTAGAAGATGACTCTGTTGGTGCTGAACAGGAGGACTCAGAAGATCTTGATGAGATTAAGGTTGAGCTGGTAGCAGTGAAGAATGAAGTAGTAGTATTGAAGGATGAAGTTAAGACCGCAATGAAAGTTAAGAAGGGCGTGACGAAGGAGGAGATGGCAGAAATGAAGAAGGAGGTTAATATGGTAGTGAGGGAGGAAGTTACAGCCTTGAATGGTAAGATATCTCAGCTAATTGAGCAGAACAAGGCGACTATTGAACAGAACAAGGAGTTGATTGAACAGAATAAGGAATTAATGGCAAAAGTGTCGGCCTCTGCCTAGGAATCAAGAGTTGCAAACTAGGATTGCAGAGCTACATTCATATAAGAATATTACGAATGCAAGGGGAAAGGACAATCAGTCTCTAAAAGAACATGTTTTGTGGGGATTATCGAGCTACATTCAATAGGAACATTACGAATGCAAGGGGAAAGGAATATCTAAAAGTAAATGTATCATTATCTTATTTACCAACCCCTCTTACTTTCGTTTCCGACTGGCGGCAGACTTAGCCGCCTTGGCGAGGACGCTAGCCATATCCTCCTGATGAGGCATGGGGGAAAAGCCAAGATTCATTGAACCTGATGATGCGCCTAGACTAAACTGATTCACAACCGGAGATAGATGACTATTATTACCACCATTCTGTTGCTGTTGACGATGTCTTGTATCTATCCATCCTGATCGTTGTGGTGGACGACGTGTACCAGAAGAATGTTGGTACTGTCTACTCCAAAGATTTGTCGGTAAGAAACTTGAATCTTCTTGACCACCGCTACTACTACCCCCTCGCATAAGTGGCTGCTGTGGCGTCTCGGCAACGATTGCATTACCCATATATGGATGATCATCTCGTAATCGTAACCGTTGACGAACTGCACCCGGTTGTGGTTTCTTGGCAGGAGTTTCTTCAATGATTGGTCGTTTCATTGGAGTTTCGCCTACAGTGAATGACGATGAGGCTGCTGCCCTGGGATTGTTGCTGGTGGCACGTGCGGTATACGAACTAGCACGCAAGGAAGATACGGCAGGTCTGCGTCGCTTACTTTGTGGTTCGTTTGGTACCGACGACGCAGCTGGTTCTTCCATTATTGTTGTCTTAAACCTCGTTGTGGCGGCAGGTGCCTTGACAGAGGTTACACTTAGCTGTTTGGGTAGTGAATTCTTTCGTTTAACACCTCCCGCGGCGGCAGCTTGCTGTTGCGGCGGTGCCTTCTTACTTGCTTGAGGTGCTTTTGCCTTTGGCTTGGTCTTCGGTGCAGCCTTAACCTCACGAAATAATGAGGTTATATTAGACAACTTGGAACTAAGATGACTACCAACATAACTTCCACGAGCTGATCCCTTCAAGAATGGATTAGATGTTCGTGAGGGTATAGTAGATGTCAAGCTAACCGACGTTTTGAGTAATATATTATCATCCTTCTCCCGAATAGACTTGGAACTTGTCCGTGAAGTGGATGTTACCGTGCTTACTGATCCGGTAATTGTTGCTGTTTCATCATCAGTCTTGATGGACGATGAGCCCGAGGCTGCTGATGCCTTATTTTCCTCTTCTGCTAGTGAGGCAAAGTAGGCCTGTTGACGTTTATGTCTCTTCTCCGTGATATTCTTCGTTGGACTGTCACTGCTACTGCATCCAAAAACACCCTCCTTGGCCGTCAAATCATCTTTGACAGGAGAATGTGAAACATGACTCCGTTCACTCCTCCTCGAAGTATCAGTATCACTACGCTTCAAGGCAATCGGTTCAGAAGCTGCCAATTCAATCTCGAAGTGATCAAATAATTCACTGCCATATTCCGGTATAGACTGTCGAAATCCAAGAGTTAATGTATCCTTTAGCCATTGAGCAAATTCCATTGATGGCGGGAGGACGTAGGGTGCCAATTCCATTAATTGACGTATATCCTGAACAAGACTATCTCTTGGTGTCATATCTTTTGATGCGCCTGTTTTTTGCTGCTGCTTCTTACCCTTCTTCTTTTTCTTCTTCTTCTTGCCCTTGCCACTATCACCTCCATCCATCTCCTGCTGCTGTTGTGTCAGCTTATCATCAGCCGCCGTAACAATCTGACATAAAAATTCCCACCCAGCAACTTCCTCTAAACTCCATATCATCATTCTCATCCATACTTGTAATTGAATGTTTGATAATAATTTCGTATTGTAGTTTGTTACTTTTGTTACTGAATCTTCATCATCTTCTTCTTGATTATCCCCATTGCCTTGTTCATTGTCCCCATTGGCCTTAGCTTCGCCTTGGACAACACTAGTACGATTCATAACCAACAACTTGACACAACTAACAGATTTCACAACATTACTCAATCCATTCACAACTTCTTTATATTCATCAGTATTTACACTCTTTGGATCTAATAAATTAATGTATCGTAATGTTGATACTAGTAGTTGTACTATTTCCCATGTTGTTGTTGCTTTTGTTGTGGAAGTGGTTGGGTTGGGAGTTTTTGAAGAGGAAGGTAGGTTTGAGTTAGTTGAGGACGGAAGACCAATGCAGGAATTGTACTTGGTGAGTAATGTTGATAATGCCGATTGGACTGAGTCTGGTTCTTCCTCTTCTTCTTGGGTTTCGTCTTCTTGTGGTATATTCTTATTATCATCTTCAATACCCTCTCCCTCTTTCGATTGAGCCTCAACACTTGTAACTTTTTCAGATTGGCAACTCGTTACCTCTGCAGCCACCGAAGAAGAGGACTTCTTGACCTCAATTTCAGACATGATACTATTCTGTTTAGTTAATTCAGTAACATTATATGAGGTTGGTATAGAAGATTTGGCTCGTTTTGACCTACGCTGTTGGGGAGTTGGCTTATCTTGTGTATTCTCCATTTCTCTGTCTAAAGAAGTACGTGAATCTAATGACGATTGACGTTTTAATCCACTACCATTTCCCGTACTACTACCCATACTATTAGTTGATTTCCTCTTCTGTTTTAAGAGCTGTTCTTGTTGTAATCGTTGTAATCTCATTTTACGTTCATTCTGCCCTTTATCTTGTGGTGCCTTGTGTACTTTAGTATTATCTGCCTTAACTTTTTGTGTTGGCTTCCTAACTGCAGCTGGTTTATTACTACCCACCGTAACACCACCATTAACACTTCTACTAACACCTCCATTAACAACACCAACACTCGACCTCTTTCTACCCCTCCGTTTCTTAGCACCCTTGAACTTACTCTTATTTAATATATCATCAACATTCATCCTACTACTATAACCACCAGCACCACCATAAAAGGCTGCGGAATGTACATGTGCCGAGGAGCATGAATCACTACTGGATGTGTTTTTAGTTAGTGTGCTTAATGCTGGTGAAGCTGGGAATGTTGTGGAATTAGTTAGTGGCTGGTGGCTATGTTGTTGAGGAGGTGCACCGTCAGTAGATTTTGAGGAGGTTGAACTTGATAAAGATTGATTACGTTTTAGTGATATTGTATTATTATTATGAGTAGTAGTAGATGTGTTATTAGTATTTGTTGTTATTGATTGGTTGTTCATATCCACGGTGGTGGTATTATCAGTCATGATTGCAATATTACCAATGACAAATTTTTGATACTGTTGTTTGAGTCTCTAGAGACGACCGCCCGAAAGCTCTCTAGGCTACTGTTCGTATTTATTAATGATCTTATACTAAATAGGCACTTATTCTAATACGGAAGAGACTACTCATCCAGTGTATTCTTATCTTATTGCCAACATATCATACTCAGATCCAGAAAATAAAACTAGAGGTACGATAGCGAGCAGAGCTAAAGAGCGGTATCCTCAAGATACTCCGTGACACCAATTGAATTAATAGCCGGGCGTGGCCTGAATTAATAAGGTCGAGATCTCTTCTCGTGAAGACGGCATTGGAGATTAAAGTAAAGGCTATAGCAAACCAACCAGCAGCACGCGAGGCAAGCAGCCTATGATTGATTTATTATCTGCCACTCTAAATCAATCGGTATCCTTCCATGAGAGTTTGTCTTAACATTTGATTGACTTTGTTTAAAAGTGGCAGCGGCGGAAGTTTAAGATCACATCATGACGTTATTATTTACAATATCACATGTACTCTATACTATCATCTTCTTAATAAATTATAATATAAGTCAGGGAGTATTCGCCTTTACTTCCTATCCGTCATTTTTCCATCACAACAATAGATGCACCTTAATTGCAAACAAACCATCTGCTCTACAACTAAGCGCAACAGCAACAATGATAATAATAATAATGATAGTTACAATAACGTAAATGTAGCAGGAGTATCAGTCTCACCAAATGGATTTCTAGTTATACTACAATCCATACTACCAAATGAAAATCAGAATCAACAGATTGCATTTCCAATAGCATTAACTACACCACCACCATCTACAACCTCTAACAATACCTTATCAAATTTAGAATTGCCATCATTATTTCAAGAGAATTATGATCAATTATCTGTAACAACACCTGAATCATTAACATTCTTACAATTACTTAATGGTGTTGATATGGAAAGTCCGCGTTTGTGCTATTTTGTCGTGTGAATTCACTGTGTTTAATATGAAGTCTAAGTTAGGGTACTTCATTTGAACTTAGTTTATCTTTTATTTGACTGCCTTTAAACACCATGTACTAACATATGTTACAATCATCTCTCTCTTTCAAATCACACAAATGTTAAACAACGCATATCTTCCAGGCAACTCCTATATTACCGCCTGATACTTTGAGCTTGATTTGTGTTTGGTATGCTTTGTTAACTGAAGACATAACTACGGAGAGTGATGATGATGATGAGTGTATTATTGACGATGGTAATGGTGGTTGCTTAGTTGAAGATGAGTTGGGATTATCATCATCTACAGAAGAAGATGGCGAAGAGCTGCAGAGTAGTGACGAGGAGTTTCAAGATGCATTGGATTATATACGATCAATGATTAAGACTACATTACCGAGCGATGGTGGAGATGCAAGTACTACTAGTAGTAGATATATCAATGCCTCATCATGGCAAAGGGCTAGAGTGCAATTGCCAAGAGCTTGGCTGCATGGTGTACGAATTGAGGAGATGAATACTGATGATACATTATCATCTACTAGCGACGATAACAACAACGATATTGTACAAGTTCCACTACAATACACACTACAATGTTCTGTCGATGATGGTTCCAAAATGTTGGAAGTACCATTATTTTCCATCCCCTCCGATTACAATAGCCAATCATTATCAATACCAATACAACAGAAGAAGAAGATTGATATATCGAATGAAATATTACAAGAAATAACACATAATTATAATATTGAAAGTTCAGCATCCTTTATTTCATTAGCATTGTATCATCGGTATAACAAGTCTGGTGACGGTAGTGCTGATAGTCCGACATTGAAGGTATCGACTCGATTACTTAATCAGTTGGTAGAGATGCAACAAGACAATGAGGAGAAGAAGAAGGAGAAAAGCCCTAGATATTGCTGGACTTTACCAAATACAGATGATGACGATATCAATACAATTATACAAAAGGGAGGATTACCATTATATCGTTCACTGGCATCTATTAAAGAAGAAGATAAGCGTGTCTTAGGGAAGCTTGAAGAACAAAATTTTGGTAAAGATGATTCTCTTGCTTCCTCCTCATCGTCATCTTCCAACAACAGCAACAACACTACCAATAGTAGTAGTAGTACTTACAGAAGTACACCACAAGGTACAGAAAGTTCAGCAGGTATTGGCAATGTTAAAAAGTCTCTAACATTAGAACAACAAGCTACACAAGAAAAATTAAAGGCTGCATGGAAGATTGCACAGGAAAGTCCGAGTTTGTGTTGTCTTGTTGTGTGTATGATGTGTTCAAATATGAAGTCTTGATGATTTGGCTGCCTTTATTGATTGCCTTTGTAAACCACATGTACTAACAAAGGTTATTATCATCTCTCTTCATCTTCATAAACTGTGTAACGCGCATCTTCCAGCAGCGTCAAGATGAAGGTGCTTTACAAAGAATACAGATTGCAATGGAAGAGTTAGAATTGGAGGTGATATCTAATCCAACTAATGAAGAAGTAGATAGTGATTATGATGAGATGCTTAATGAACTAAGGGAAGAGCAATCGACATTAGATAAGATAAAACAAGCCATGCAAGACAGTGATGATAGTGAGGATGTACCAGACCGAGATTATAATGGAGAAGATGTTGTGGGGTTAATATCAGATCTCGAGGAGGCGACCAATGCCGTGGATGACGAATCATCCATAGAAGAAGAGGACTAACACATCCTAATTTTATGTGTAAATCCATCTACAAGCTACGTCGTACCTCGTGTCCAGCTGGCACCCTTTTTCACGAAGGAATTCTGTCTCCATTCCTCTTGTGTCCATTGTGGTATGGTATCTCGTGCTTTCCAAATCAATCTTCCAATATCACCATCATCAAATTCGGACACTAGGAAATTTTCATTGCAGTATGGTAGCGTACTATTGTCACCAAGATATGATTGATTGAAGTGCCCCGAGAGAGGTGTCGTTGTCAGTACTCCCAAGGGTTTGTCCTCAACCAATGTATGCAGTCCCAATTCTTTCATATTCGACCGGACCTTACTAGGTAACTTGGTATGATCTGACATACAAAGCATAAACTTATTCTTGAGAGCAAACAGCACTGAAGCAGGTAAAGTAACAGATATCCCGGCCGAACTAAGATAGCTGTTGCGTTGTGTTCTTTTAAGGCACCTAGGTTCTCCACCGTTAGACTGTGGTGGGACAAGAGTAATTCTGGTTGTCAATCTCCCACCAATCACCATGGCACCCTCTCCAGATGAATTAGATTTCTTCATCTCATCACGCCAGTTGATATCTCTCCATCCTTCTATTATGTATTCGAATATATCTGGAAGGAGCATGTCATCAGCATCTATACGAACCATCGATACTACATCACATTCTTGGAGGAGATTAGGAAGTACATGTTGATTGAGCATCACAGTGGTATTAGTATGTATATCTGGCATGCCATTTATACTTTTCAAGCCTTCAAGACTAGCCGTCGCTTCTGTTGCATATGAACCCTCAGCTGAGAGCATTATTGCAACAAATGCATCATTATAACTGCTATTACCAATGTGTTGAGTTGCTAACCTAATTGATTCTAATGTAATCGACTTGTACCAGCTTAATGATTTGTGAACTCGTGAGAGTGTATGATTACCATACAATTTGCTAATAACAACTATACAATGGCCATTATTATTATTAGTTGTAGTTGTGATATCCTTGACCTTGGCTAGGTCTATTTCTTCCAAATAAACATTAACATTAAATATATTGTAGATTGATAATGACAGCAGCAATAAAGTAACCGTGGTTCTGATGATGAGGATGTGGTGGTGCTTGGTATTTCTACCTCCACTAAGGCGACGATGTGATAGACGATGAGGTTTGTTCTTTTTCTTACTTAGGCCAGTAACAGAGCTAGCCATGTTTGTTTAGCGTCGACAATATTTGAACATTCGTATTCTGTTTTATCACACGCCAGTGTACACCCTCATTGCTTAGGTACATATCCTATTGTTTACTGAGGTGGCTGGGCATTATGATGATTGAAATGAGCAATGTCTCCACAGAGACAGATATATAGATAATCAATATTAATTGAATTTGCATATCTTATCTGTTGGTCTTACCGAGCTCTATCTCTCCTATTCATAGACGTATTAGATGCCTCAACAATGGTATTATCTACTCTTCTTCTTCTTCTTCTTCTTCTTTAACAACTCTTCTATTATCAATTGGACCGACAGTATAGGTATGCAGCAACGCAATGATGATGTGAGCCTCTTGTTCATTATGATCTTGTAAGGATTTTAGGATACCGTCCTCTGATGCATACATATTATTATCATTAGTTGACTGTATGCTATGCTGCTCTACAACCGGGCTACAATTATAATAAACATTTGGGAGTAAGTATAAGAAGACTGTTGCATTATCGTCATCAGTACAATAGCTCTTGATAGAGAGGATTATACCAGTATCCGAGATCTCCCCCGATTTCTCCCCTTTACATCCCCCACATCAAAGCATGAGAGTATATTATGTGTATTAGAATGGGCTTGGGTTGTAAGATAAAATGATACATTTACCTTTAGATATTTTCCCTGGCACTCGTAATATATGAATGTAGCTCTGCAATCCTTATTAAGTTTGCAACTCTTATAACCTGTTTGCAACTCTTGGTTCTTCTAGGCAGAAGCCGAAACTTTTGCCATTAAGTCCTTATTCTGTTCAATCAACTCCTTGTTCTGCTCAACTAGTTGAGATACCACATCCTTCAAGGCCTTCACTTCATCCTTCACTACCATCTTAACTTCCTCCTTCGTCACGCCCTTTCTAACTTCATCCTTCAGTACTGCAACTTCACGCTTTATCACTTCAACTACTTCCAAGTCCAATTCATCATCGTCATCGGCATCGTCATTATCTACTTCATCCACGTTCAGCCTACGCTCAAAGACTTCGTCATCGGATTTCTTGGAACATTTGGCTTTGACTTTCTTGCCAATATCTGCAGCGATCGTCTTCATCTGTTTCTCCATGCTGCTGATACGGTCAAATATAGATGTATTGAAAGTCCATTCCACAAGCTCAACATTACTTGGGGCAGGAGGAGGGTCAGTAAAGATATCTTGTGGGAGCAATGGCACTTCACAACTGGTCACATTTGATCCCGACAACCCATTAATAAGGTAGTTTGTAAGACATGTAGTATGATCTATGATACTGTAGTATGTCCACTCTCCAAGATCAATGAGATCCTTCCTCATTTCCACTCTCTGCCCATATGCGTCACCATGAATAGCATTTAAGGTATTGGCAAGCCATGGGGTGAGGTCTTTAAAGATGTTGTTATTGTCCTTCTGATAATTAAACAAATTGACCTCCATCGATACAAGTACAATATTACTTATATCCCATGCAACTAGTATTGCACTGGCTACTGAATTTGCAGTAAAGGCTGCTTCAGCCATTTCTGGCCCTAATATCTGAAAGTCTCTCACAATAACACTAGCTGTTTGGTAGGAAACCCACAAGACTTGTGTAGCCACCTTAAATACTTTGACTTCATCAATTAGAGTTGAGTCTAAGGAGAAATGCAACAGCTTTCTTAGATACACAGAGTAGTAATGAGTAATAGATAACAACGCACTTTCTTCTTACCATCAAGATAAGTATGAGCTGGTAGAGCTCCGAGTTGGGTATAAGGCTCCAACTTTGGAACATCTGGTGGGCTAATATAACACAGTGAAGCACATATAAGCTGATAATCAAACTGATAATCACAAACAAATCATTGAAAGATGGTCTTACACTGGTTGGTTGTAATTTACCACTTCGCTTGTCGCTGTAGTATTATTAGACGCCTCTTGTTCACAGAGTAGCTATAGAGTAGAGATAAGGCGATGTAGTTAATGAGATCGTCATAAGTATTGAAGCAAAGAAGTTTTTAAGTTTCGTGAAATAGCTTACCTTGTAAAACGCATCACAGACTTCATTATCAAAGGGATAACCTTGTGAAAAGCCAAGTGCAGACCTTGTATCATTGCACTGTTTTTGGTCATTTGCATCTGATATGCTTAAACGATGCTTTACATAGGCATCAAACGCTTGGCTGTATCCCAGATCTCCCTTCTTGGGATAATCACTCACACAAGCTTTCAACTCTTTACAGGGACCTCTTGTCCATCTTCCTTTGGCATTCTCACATGACTCCCTTGATATGCCCAGATAGAAGGGTCCAGTATTGTCACATGTCATGTTCTTGGAATCATCAAACTAAGATTAAGAATATAATACATGAGTGAGAAGACTGCTTTGTTGTTTGTTCATTCGTTCATATGATACAAGTATACATTACTTACATTAAACCCAAAGTGTTCCGAATCAACCACAGCAGTGTCAACTAAGAAATAAAGTAGACAACAGATGAGATACACTCGTGACGGGGTTTCAACATAGTTAAGAGAAACTTACGGCAGCATGACCCTGCCAGACCATACTCGTCAAAATTGTCTACGATGCTTGCAAGGGTTCCAAAAGATGTTATATTGCCAAGGAGTAATGAAAAGCTTTCATCACATGTTTCCATAGCATCTTGGCCAGATTTGAGATCGCCTAAATCCACATAGCAATTTGCTTTTGGGTTGTCATCAGCATTTTGATCCAAACTAATGTAGGCATATATTTCTGTATTGTCTGCGGGGTAAATTAGTGTCTGGACACCTTCACTATCTCTTGTAAAGATATAGTTAATAGGAAATCTTGTGTTGACATATACTTTGTTCCCCTCCATATCTGTTGACCCTGTTAAGCGCATGGGGTTTGGTTCATTCCCGGATATTTTGGAGTTATACAACTCGTATAGCTTATCAAAGCTGCGAATGGCATTAGCACATGATCCATAGCTTGCTAGAAAGCAATTCGTATCAAACGCTGTACTCAAAGTATGAGAGACAAATGGTAAGATAAACAACAAGTTCTCACAAGAATGCAATATACAACTTACGTGTTGGATCAAGGCTATCGATGATAGCACTTGATTTGAGTTTGACGTCTGTGTTCACTGCTGAGCATACTTCCTCCACAGTCAATTGATGAGTTTCGACTGGTGCCTTACTATCTCCTGGATATGCAGTGACAAACTGTTCCAACAGCTTTTCACAGACACTAGTGCCAGTATCAGTATTAGGACGTTTACACACAATTTGTGCCTCGGCATACTTACTTTTCACCCCTGTTCCACATGCTTTATAGTCAATCACAGCCTCCGATTGCCCCCAATTCCAAATGAAACATCCACAGGGGGTGAAATCCCAAGTGCCGACACTCAAATAGCCCCTGTCACTAATTTTCTGACTCTGAGATAAGGCGTTAGCTGCAGTTAGACATTCCGCTTGCAAAACCTCAGCACCATCTGGACATTGCTCAAAATCTTTTCCATCAAGAAGGACGTACTCTGTATTTTTACAAACAAGGAGTCCATCATCTGATAGTACTCCGGTTCCACATTCTTCATAGTCAATGTTAACTTCATTCCATATGAAACAGCCACAAGGGGTTTCACCTACAACACCACCACCCAAATAGTCCCTGTTAATAATGTTCATATCTCGAGATACGGCATTTGCGGCAGCTTGACAATCAGCTTTGGCAACCTCGTAGCCATCTGGGCATTTGGTATACTTTGCTCCATCTAGAAGTGTATACTTTGTAACTATGATATAATAATATGAGGATTTGTGACAGTCACAGAATGAACATTAACATCATAAAGAAATAGAGTATGATATCTTACACGACGGATTGTCTGCTAACTCCTGAATGTAGTTCCAATTGCTTACGATGTTTTTGTAAGTCATTCCACCATAATCATAATTGGAGGTACTGCCTACCCACATATCAGAATAGAACGCCTTTAAAACATTATCGTCGACAGTGAAATCTGCAAAGTTTTTGTCTGTTGATTCAGTCTCTATGTATCTTTTGTTCATCAAGACTGCTAGATCATATTGAGTAATATCCTTGGCACATCTAGCAAGCTTGTTGCAAGTGCATGCCTCGTCATCGAATGGACATTCTGGTTGACATTGAGGGGCTGTATCCTCTTGCAAATGACGGTGTTTGTTGGAATACTTATTGAATATGCTATTCACATTGTCACTTGTATCAATAACTTCATCCAATATATCAAGCATAGGTTCGAACGATTTGACAAGATCGGAGGTTGGCATACCATTTACACTTTCTATATCATAATCTGAGAATTGTTGACTAATGAAGTTGAGTGTATCCTCCTTACTTTCTTCGGAATCTGGTACACGCTCCTTGATAGTGTCAATAAAGTATTGGGAGTTGGCAGTACTTGATTTAATCATAGATAAGATCCCCTCACGATCCTCATCCTTGAGCTGTTGTCTGAACGTTTTCATCCATTCGGTGTATGTCTTGGAGATATCAGCTACCTCTGCTTGTATTGCATGAGTAGTATCAGGAGTAGGTCCTCCACTGTTGCGGAGTAGACGTCGTTTGACACCCCTAATCCGACCAATAATATCATCTGGACCATTATTGTTTGTGTTAGCAATCGCTTGTGTATGATGTGGACTCATATCCTCAGGATAGTGGGATATCTTATTAGAGACAGCTGAGTTGGTATACTCGGTAGGAAGATCAGCCGCACCTACTAGCCAGGTATAGACTGATAGTGCAGCAAAGAGATAGGTCGATGCATTCAATAGACGCATCTTAACTTGTTTTATTGTAACTTGTTGCTGATAGTAATGAGTAATAAGTAATAGTATATGTTGTCTTGTACTTGTAAATGGTGTTGAAATTGAAAGATACTTTAGATCATCTGATACCTATTGATTGATTTGATACATACAGAAGAGAGGGATATCATTAGAGAATGAAGAAGTTAAAACATACTGTGTCATATCGCCGCGAATGTTTGTTCTCATTGCAATAAAGATCTAAAATCAAAGCATAGTATTGCCTTTATCATCAGTCATAGGATACCCCCAGCATATCAGCATGTAGATAGAAGTAACTATGTTACTGCCAATGTGGAACTATTTCCCTTATTGTCTTCACCCCCATCGTTTGTTGATATCATGCAATGAGACACATTGCAATATAACAAATTCTGTCGTCAGATCGGCTGCAGGAAAGATACCCTATTGCAATTGCAATTAAAAACCACGACCGACGCCGACATGAACATAATCATAAACATATACAGCACCATATCCTGCTTACCTTTGGGTTTATGAGCACACTTTATGTGGAGAACAGGTGGTGGAGTTGATAAATCAGTGTCTTGTCAAGAAGCATTCTATCCGAACATTTTGTGAAATTTTGGAAAAAAGTCATAACCGTTTGGACTTCAAAGGGGAATGAAATGGGTTTTGTATCCGTGGGGGACCCTCTTACTTACTTCCGTGCTTCCAGCTTTCTATCTTCACCTACCCTCAGTTGGTGCTAGTAATCAGCATTCTGTATATTAATCCCCCGATCAAATGTCATCGTGATACTACCATTCACCACCATATAAGGCACGGTAGAACAAGTTAAGGTCTTTAGGCTCTTGTGTAGTTGGTTAGGTCCTTTTCTAACCTATCCGATAGATAACGAGCATCATCTTCTTCCAGTAAACCAAATACTACTACATCTAATTCATCCTCGTCTGTGTTTTCCTGATCACTAGTATCCGATGAGTGGGTAGTAGACAGCCACGAAGCACTCTCAATTGCAGCAACATCCAATGCTATCTCTTTTGGGAAAGCTCTACAACCTGCTCCAAGGAGAGGCACAGCTACTCTTTTACCAGTCTTTCCTATATGTTGTTTGATATTTAGACCAAATAAACTCAATGCATTATTGATGAAACTGTTCTGTATACCGGTATCATTATTTGTATTGTTATCAAATGCTATTTTGAATGACTGTCGATAGCAACTCCTTAGTAACTCTTTTGACCATGAATGTATACAGTCATCATAACTATCAATATCTATTATACCCAATACTTCTTTTAATTCTGGTGTTATTGATGGAGGATAGTTATAAAATGGTGGAGTTGTATGTATTATTGTATCATAATGTTGTTGCAACTCTTCTCCTCCAGATGATGTAGCTACTGCTGTACCAACTGGACATTTCACACTTCTCTTCTCATCATCTTGTACATTATCATCATGTAATTTAGAAGATTGTTGATTTATATATGCATGTGAATATTGATGTGTGGGTACTAATGAACATTCGGCACGAATACGTAATCCACCGAGTTGGTGAACTAAGCCATCTATTGTTTCTGCAGCAAACAGCATACCGCTACCTACATCCATACCGCCCCATTGAGAAACATATCCAACTGGATTCCATGTTCTATTCGGCTTTGCTAATGGTTGAGGTCCACCTCGAGGAAAGTAGGGCTGCAATAATAAGTATATGAGATGTCAAGATATTTACTTCAACTATTATTAACCCATGTGGATATACACACTTACAAATGAGTTGGGCCCAGTGAGATTAGGATTGGCTGGATTTACAAGCACCGAGCATTGTGGAAGATGATTAGAATCGTCATTACTACCGACATCACACTGTTTGCCAAAGTTTGTGACGATGCAGGGTGTAGAATATACTTCAATGGCCCTTCTTCTTGACGCCACGGCAGACGATGATGGTGATTCAAATCTTGCAATGAGCTGTGGCAGAGCAGATGGTTTATACCACGCCTTGGATACCATATCATCCCGTATCAAGCTTGGAGGAAGTTGTTATGAGAACTTTGTTTTTGCCAAAAAAAAAATGACGAGATTTGAGTATCGACATTAGTTACATTCTCCAACGACAATCACTTTGAAAGAAGGGAATCGATCGTATTGCAATAGATATCATCTAACTTCAGCCACATGCAGAGTTAGATTCATCTGTTTTAATGATTTTTCACTTGGTATGTGTTCGTGACGCAAAAAGAAATTGTTCGTACTCGTCACCATAATATATATCTTTGATCTGATATCATTCTAATGCCCTAAAAGCATAGTGTGTAGCTCTCATAGACCTTTTCTAGATGTGGCTGATACAGGATCATATCATTCACTATTTTGATATCGAAACAATAGAAGGATACCCTACCCATACCATACTTCAGGTATCCTTTGGCATTGGCAACAATCGTTAACATGTATTATGAGTTAGACTAAGCATTCTCCTATATACACTCTAGTCATATGCTTTCTAGAGGAGTCAAGGTCCTACTGTTCCCAATTCATATCCTTGCCGGAGCTGGAGTTGTTGTCTTTCCTTT
>Ga0214477_100097_pt1 | contig 57139 bp, 41 predicted proteins | sample M1_20Mar14CPVII9_FD_165058 | JGI IMG/M metagenome (GOLD analysis project Ga0214477, IMG submission 165058) | Marine eukaryotic communities from Monterey Bay, California, United States - M1_20Mar14CPVII9sort6BwellC16 | ecosystem: Environmental > Aquatic > Marine > Unclassified | place: USA...
CCTTGCTGTGCTCTATTTTCCTGCCAGTGCTTGTGAAAGCCATCCCATGTATAGGTAAGGACTTGGGAATGTCTACTATTGCATATGCATCACTCATGGTGGAGTTATAACAAGACGGCTACACCTCTAAGACGAGAGAAACCCGACTTTTCTAGGGAAATCGAGCTGAGCGATTCGTACGTTTGGGTGCCAACCACTACCTTGCTGTGCTCTATTTTCCTGCCAGTGCTTGTGAAAGCCATCCCATGTATAGGTAAGGACTTGGGAATGTCTACTATTGCATATATGCATCACTCATGGTGGAGTTATAACGAGACGCCTACACCTCGACCTCGAAGACAAGAGAATCCCACATTTTCGAGGGAAATCGAGCTGAGCGATTTGTACGTTTGGGTGCCAACCACTACCTTGCTGTGCTTTATTTTCCTGCCAGTGCTTGTCAAAGCCATCCCATATAGGTAAGGACTCTGATGATGGCACAAGAAACCCGCCAAGGTGGATTAAAAAGTTTGATGGATGGATTTATAATCATGCTGGGAGCGTTTTTACCTTGTTGTTTACTTATACAATGCCAAGTATTCACTATTCTAGCACCTAGTTGATGGTATACACCCCTTCATGGCCATACCAACACTGTCTGTTTTTTTGGCTTTTTTTTGATTTTTCTCGTCTAGTTTTCTTATTGAAATGCATCATCCAACCTATGTTTCTTATTAGCAATGAAATAATGGCATTATGTAGATCACTGTAGAGGGTTTGCTGAATGAAAAATACCTAATATTGACAGAGTTACATTTTGTTAGTAAAAAAAGCTTACGGTGTCAAGTTTAGTGGTTGGAAGAAAGTGCTTTCTTGAAAAGGAGATTGTAAGATACCATAATCCGTTATAAATTTTACTTCAAAACATCAAGCAACTAGCAACTAAGTACCTAGTACATAACATGGGACGACGGCAATCACTAGCCGGTGGCGGCGGCACTAACATGCTAGCAAAGGATCAGACTCGTCTACGTATTGAAAAGATGGAGGCTGAACGTGAGCAACGCCGTATAAACGCTGCGGCATCACGGTACGTTAAATTATTATATATTTACTCTATCACTAACTATCTAATCTTACTAAGTATTACCATTAACTGTACTCAAATAATACTAAAGTATTCGTCGTGCCGAGGAGGAGAAACGGAGTTTAGCGGCTGGTAATCCTGGCGATGTTGATTTTATTGGATTGGTAAATTATATGTTATCTTAACGAATACATGTATTTTTCAAAAATATACAACTAACATTATTAATACTCTTATACTTAATATGCATATTGTTTTATATATATATTGTATAATTCAAACTATTAATTGTCTATTTATTATTAGGTGCGGCAGTGGAGAGAAGATCACAGTGGTTTGGCAACAAAACATGATGATAGTGATACTAATAAACAGATATCAAAGGGAGACTCGAACAAAATATGTGTTTGTGTACGAAAGAGACCATTAAATTCCAAAGAGCTCAATAAGAAGGAGCATGATGCCGTAACATGTCTCCATCCAACTGCCACGGTGCATAGTGCAAAGTTACGTGTTGATGGTATATCCAAGTATTGTGATCATAATACATTCAAGTTTGATCATGCATTTGATGAAACGTCAACTACTGAAGATGTTTATAAATATACTGCTAAGCCCTTGGTACAGTATGTCTGTGAAGGAAAGGGGACTATGCAACCGCGTGCAACTGTATTTGCCTACGGACAAACTGGAAGTGGTGAGTTTTATTGTTATATTTCTTATTCATCTAGTATGATATGTAAGGTATTCTCATATTGGTCAAATTGAAATAGGTAAGACACATACTATGAGTGGAATTCAGACGTTAGTTGCATCGGAAATCTTTATGAGATTAAATAATAATAGCTTTGACAATGTTGGAGTCTCACTTGCTATATTTGAGATCTATGGAGGAAGAATCCAGGATTTGCTAAACGAAAGGAACCGACTCAAGGTATTGGAAGATGGCAAAGGCGAGGTAGTGGTAGCTGGATTAAAAGAATTTGAGGCATCTAGTCCAAGTGACTTTCTATCATTAATTGAAGAAGGGCACAACAACCGTACTACACATGCTACTGAGGCAAATGATGTCAGCTCTAGATCTCATGCGATTTGTCAGGTTTTGTTGCGAGATAAGACAACTGGCAAAATGAAGGGAAAGCTATCGTTGGTTGACTTGGCAGGTAGTGAGCGTGGAACTGATACAAAGTCACACAATCGTCAACGTCGTACTGAAAGTTCTGATATCAATACATCATTACTGGCACTAAAGGAGTGTATACGTGCAATCGATTCAGATAGTAAACACGTGCCCTATCGCCAGAGTAAGCTCACATTGATCTTGAAGGATTGCTTTGTGAGTAAGTCTGCTCGAACGGCCATGATTTCAACTCTCTCTCCCGGCAGCAACTCCACTGATCACACCATTAATACACTGAGGTATGCGGATAGGATCAAGGAGCAGGAAAGTCCGCGTTAGTATTATTTTGTGATATGAATTCGTGTGTTCAGTATAAAGTCTCGACGAATTGCCTGCTTTATTTGGCCTTTATTCCGCATTATTTGACTGCCTTTGAACCACATGTACTAACATAAGTTACTATCTCCTCTCTTTCATCATCATAAATCGTGACAACGCGCATCTTCCAGAAGGTAAGTCTGTCTTCTATTATACTGACCAAGTTTGTATACTTATGAGTCATGCGTCTTATAAAAATATGTGTTTCTTCTATTTAGGTTGGTACTGCCTTTGCTCCTTCCAACAATAGATCGCCTACAAGGCCGCCGCCTGTCACAAGACCATCAAAGAAATCACCAGTGAGGAAACCTGCTCCTCCTCCGCCACCTAAACCAATCATTCAAGACGAGCGTGATGAACTTGATGAACTCATGGATACTACCGATGAACAAACAGTGGAAGTAGACGACCCAAAGAAGCAATCTGAAATTGATGAAACGGTCAAGAAATTGTTCGAAGAAGAAGAGCAATTGCTTAACCTTCATATGCAATCCATCCATGAGAATGCAGAACTACTCACAGAAGAGGGAGGTTTATTGCAAATGGTACAGGGTGAAGATTATGATATTGATCATTATGCAAAGAGATTAGGCGAGATACTGGAGAGGAAGACATTTCTTATTCATTCAGTGAGAGAGAGGCTTAGTTCGTTTACTACACTGTTGAAAAAGGAAGAAGAGCTTGCACTTGCTACTTAGTTTCAATCACAAGTGTACTTAGTATTTGTTTAACACATATATAGTATCTTCTGTGTCATTAGTACTTTGCCCCCTCAAGCATATCTGTTTCTCTATCGGCATTAAAACCCAAAAAGTCATGGAATAGTTTCACGGCCACCTTTAGTAGCTCAATAACTCTTTTGATAATACCGTGAATAGTGTGCCTATCACCAGTTAGCCAAGCAAACCGTTTGTCATACCTGGAGAATAGCCCTATGCATCCAACCGACATAACATACACATTGAAGATTGCTCCTATCACAACATAAATCCATACCAGCGATCTAACCATTCGATAGTCATACTTGTCTTCTAGTGTGAGAAAGTGTAGCATGCCGAAGAAGCCATACTCAGCTGCCAAGAATGCCAGGGCTATAACAAGGAAGTAGACAATTCGAAGTGACTTGCGTGCTGTTTTGGGTACATAAGTTGCAACGTGAAAGTCTGAGCATTCTCTTGGTGTCAAGAACTGTTTCCTTGCCGCGAGATGAGCTGCATATTCAATTCTGGCCCTATAAAAGATTTCTCTTGATCGTTGCTTTGAAGCATCATAGCTATCGATAATGATGGCAATCAGTATATTCAACACTTTAAGATACAACAATAAGATGGAAAAGAAGCAAGTGAGTTGAGATCTGACAATGCAAGTTGTTCATATTTGGACAAGACACAAGGTCATAGACTCACGGATAATGATGGAGAAGAAGGAAAAGAAGACAAAGACCGCAGTCATCGCATCTGAAGACTCGAAATACTCCAGAGCTACATCCCCGACTAGAACCGAATACATACGAATGATCACACTCATTAGATTGTCCGAGCAGAACTCTGCCGCCACTACTTGTTGTTCACCATCTATATTGTATTGACAATCACCTCGAGCTGCCACAATGGTGCGTGCTGCATCACTAAACATGAGTGTTATCCCAAATAAGAAGATTATGAACCACTTGATTTCTTTGATTACCTCGTTTACCGCGTAAAGAAACAGAGCGAAGCTGCTATTTAGCACCTTGAAGGCGAACATTAGTTTGAGCCATAGTAATATAATTGTGAGACTAGCAGCGAAGCCTTCGTTATCGAGCATCGTTGGATCAGTACTCAATATACTCTCAGTTGCAAGCAACATTGCAACCGAGACGACATCAATAATTTTAAAGATGGAGAAACAATATCGTTTCGCCAACTTTGTTGATGTCAAGTAAAGAGAGAGTAGAGTCAATCCCTCTTTAAAGCCAACCTTGTAAACTAAGCCAACTTAAATGTGTGATAGTTGTTTGATGGTTCAAAGGTTACTTATATTAGTCATTACAATAGTCTATGCTTTTGATCTCATCACCCTAATATCTTTCTTGTTTGAAAGCATCGTAAATGCTAGTCACTTCCTCTACAACTCACTCTCAGGAAGTGATGGAGTACGAATAAACGTCACCGAATCCCACATGTACAACTTATAATCATCGTCAGTTGGTTTGTTGAAATCAACATTTCCCCTTAGTGGGTCAGCACCGCCTGATGGCTTCGACCGGTTCATTGATGCTCGGCAATGATGAAGGTCCTCCATGAAGTCTTGGAAGATCAAATGCACCCCTGGTTTAGGGTTTTCAAGCCACTTCTTCCACACCTCGGCCATTTTCTTCATCTGGCCTTCATGGGGCTCATACCTACTTCCAGTATTCAAACGGTAATTCAATACACTGTGTGTTTCATCTTCTCGAACCAGATTCCCAATTATATCGGTATCCCACCACTGTTGCTTGATGGTTCCATACGACACATGCTGATTTTCATCAATGTTGCTCACAATAAATGCTGTTTTTGAGAATTCGCCATCAACAGGTGGTAGTTCTCTGGCATAGATCTCATCGGGACGTAAGTCAATACCTTTATGCAATGGAGCATCTCTTTGTAGTGGAACGATGTTCAGAGCTTTGAAGACAGGTGATTTATCAATGAAATCATGAATACGACACTCGACTCTATCCTCAGAATTGTAATGAGTTCCAGGGGTGAATGTAAAGAGTCCATTTTCTTCCAACTCCTTCAATTTTGCAAATAACTCCCTCTCATCGTCAGTGATGGGCTCGATTACTCTGTTATTAGCAGTAAACTCATCATGTTTCAATCGGCTAATGATTCCATCTTTCAACAAGGCTTTACGGTGGACTTCAATGTACCGACTTCGAACACTGCTAACCCATTTAACCATTTTCTTCAAAGCTGGATTGTTGATGATATTGCCGTAGTATGGGATAACACGTGGATCAACACCTGCATTAACTTTTGCTTGAATATATGATTTTAACACAGTCAATTGTTCCTCGTTCTTCATTTCCGTCTTCGCCTTTGTCTTGGACCAAGTACGATCAAGTCCGTGGGATTCTAGTATTTTCATAGTAGTAGCACTCATTTGTCCATCTCTCATCCTTTGAGAATATTTGAACATTTTATCAACTACCCATTGGTCTGGTGGATAGTTGGGAGGTAAATGTGGACTACCATATTCTTCTAATGCTCTCAAGAACCGAGGAAGAAACTCGTTCATTGTCAGATTCTCTTTTGATATGTTTCCAAAATTGAACCCAATCGTTAATAACTCCACCAGCTCGTTCATTTCCATAGGGCGTGCATGATTCTTACGCACTACTTCACGCCATTTAGTTTCAGGTGTCACCATTTTTTCGTAACTTATTTTCTGCTTACTCGGCCACTGAAATTGTGCTTGTGTTGGCCATTGACCAAGCTCAATAATCTTATTTAATAGTGCCAAATATTTGTCATACCACTCTTTATGTATACCCTTAGATACTGTGAAAACAATTCCATTTCCGAACTCTCCTTTTAGAAGTAGTGCTACTCTTTCTTTTTGATAATGGGTAATGGAAGCGGCAATATGGCCTTTGTGGGGTATAATTGTGCCAAATTCGTTACCACCACCAGGTGCATACAAAATTTTCATATTGTATGGATCATATTGATTTGGATTTTGTTTCAAACTATCATACATTAACTTCCAACTAACAACATTGTTAAATGCTTCTTCTTTAGTCAGTGTTCCGACTGAATTTCGTGGGTTTCCTGTGATTATCATTGGCATCTTGAGCTCCTTTCGTAGATAACCAGTAGATGATACTATTGAATCATTCCCATACCAGGCACCGTGTGGAATATTCTCAGCAAGGATTGTCCGACCCTTACTTTTAATCGATTTCAAACGTGTTTCGAATGAACCACTGTGACCTTCCTCAACAATAGAAAACGAACCTTGTTGATGAAGGACGATATCCTCCGTGGCTTGACTGAATATCACGGATTCGCCAATTGTGGATGAGGACATCAACGATTCCTTATCAAGCAACGCGCTACGATCCCTCGTTTGTTCCCAATTCTTCTTTTGTTCCTTGGGTGGTGCAGGTGTTGGTTGCTTTGCCTCCTTCTCGGGGATCGGCTTATCTCCCTTGAGAATTGGAAGTAAATCCTTCCAATCAATTATAGGTACACCCTTCTCATTAGCGTTGGCAACCTTATCCCCTAATTCATCATAAGTGGAACCTGTAATTAATAGATCTAGTATGACAAGATAAATGGTAAGATAATGATATCCAAAAATAATACACCACACATATGTAATAATAATACACAACACAACTTACCAGCCTGATTCATACTAGTTGTCATCTTCCCCCCAAACTGTTTAATAACACCTTTCAAGACATCCCTCCCATCAGGGACATTACTATGCTGTTTGGGGATATTACCTTGTAATTCAGGAATAGGTCCAGTAATTATAAATTTCTTCTCAGACAAGATATTCTCGACGGCACCATCATCTCCTGGTTTGGGAAATTCAAATTGAGGTGGTCCCCCACTATCTTCGGCAGCGGCAGGTTCAGCGGCAGGAGGTTTAGCGGCAGCGGCAGCAGGGGTTTTCAAGGTTAATTCATCAACTTTTTCTGTTGGTGGCTCGGTCTCATTTGAAAGTTGTAACTCAACCTCATGCTGATAGCGTGAGATTAGTGATTCAGCAATATTGATCGCTTTATCCCATTGTACTTTATCATCTTCAGATGCAGTTTGTTTATGTTGTTCACATGCTTGGACAGTTTTTGCTAAATATATGCCAATATGAGTAAATTCAATGACTGCCTTTGTTATTGGCTCTTTCTTTTTGTCAGATTCAGATTGTAATGTTGTTAGGATCTCAACCGTACGTTCTGGTGTTTTTGGGATGTCAACCGTACTTTCTTGTGTCGGATAATAGATTGGTTTTAGTATTTCATTGAATAGCAATACAGAGAGGGTATGATAAGGCTGAAGGTCCTTGGTTGGAGGTTGTGCCAAAGTTGATGTATCACTTGATGATTGAATATTCTCATTAGTATATGATTTGTTCTGTTGTGTCCTTTCCATGATGCCGTATATTATAGTTCTATATCAAATAAACTATCTCTTGATGAGTTGTTGAGGCAAATCCAAATCGGCAAAGTCCCAGTCGGCAAATGGCAAATCGGCAAATCGGTATCCATCCAACTTATTGGGGTATCGTACGAAAGCGCCAGGGGGTATACCTCTACACTGCTAGACCAGTTTTTTACGATCAATCTATTTAGGTATGAACTCGCCGCGATCAGAATTTGTGATGTCATTTAGCCGTGAGGTACGATATGTCATATGATATGTTCTTACTTTATGGTTGTTACTTTATGGTACATATACGAGGCCTAATATATCGTTTGATTGGCGTGTGTATACCGGTTGTGTGTTATTAGTGTAGGTGTGGTTTATACTATGGTTATTGGTATTGAGATTATTGGTATTTCATTAATATGACTACGGCAGATGATGAACCATATAAAATCCATATAAACTGGATGAACAAACAGTAAACTGTGAAAGTGTTAGCACAAAATAATAACAATCAACAGACACTGTAATTAACAACTATATAACAAGTAAACAACAAACTAATCAACCAAGGGGGGTACATTTATATTTATATGTAATTTGTTTGAGATTCCTTCACGGATGGGATGGATAGGCTAAAGAGCCGTCAGTAGATGGCTAGAGAGACGAATTATGCGGCGGTTTATATAGTGGTTACTGGTATTGAGATTGGTATTTATTAATTGGATAATAGCATTACGTCTATGTATTGTTGCCAAAGCGTTAGAGAAGACATGCTAGAGCGACTTGGCATCATTATATGCCTCTTATATCAATACAGAGATACTACAATAAGGATAGTCAACAGTATTACGCCATTTATGACAATACTCTTACGAACAAGGCATGATGATGAACCATATAAAATCCATATAAACTGGATGAACAAATAGTAAACTGTAGTGAAAGTGTTGGAACACAAAATAATAACAATCAACAGACAGTACTAAAATCTAAACATAAACTAATCAACACAGGTGAGTACTCATTTATATTTATTTGTAATTTGTAGGCTAAAGAGCCGTCATGTCGATGACTAGAGAGAAGAATCTACAGTCGACAGACAAATATAATGTCAATGCCACAAGATCTTTATGCATTCTTTTGAGCAGCAATCTTAGCAGCAATGTTATCCCATTTGGCAACTTCATCGGCAGATTTACAAACAATGTTCATACCACCACTGAATCCAAGAAGGCCGGCCTTCCAGAGTAACTTCTTGATGTAGTAACGACGGTCGTTGGGCAGCATACCTGCCAATGCTCCTGAAACCTCAATAACAAGGGTGAGCACATCCTTGTCACTAATGTCATTCCTGATCATTTTAGGCTTAGAAATTGCACTGACAGTTTTATTTTCAACCAACTGAAATGTAGAGAGAATGAGACAATATATTATGTGAGATGAATGAATACATCATGACAAGGATACAAGGACAACATACCTCTTTCTCGATTGCAGCTGTGTGGTCAGCGGGAGATTGAAAGGTCTTTTGTTCGACCTTATGAGGAATCTTCTTCAACGGAGGAGGAGGAGCAGTCTTCTTCGTAGTCGTCTTCGTTGCCTTCTTCGTTGACTTCTTCGTTGACTTCTTCGTTGACTTTTTAGTAGCAGTAGTAGACTGTGCTACGGCTTTCTCCTTCTTCTCCTTCTTCTTCACGGTAAGCTCCTTCTGAGCATTAGCCGCTACGTTCTCCTTCTGTTTCTTGGGAGCTAGTTGCTTCTGCTGGGCTGCAGAGGTAGATGTCTTTCGTTTGTTGTCATTGTTGCTAGTGGCTTGAGGTGTCACCTTAACATTCTGTTTAGGAGGAACCTTGGGTGTATCCGTAGTTTGTTTCTTCGCTGCACTACCACTTCCTCTGCTGGAGCTGTTGCTGTCTTTTCTCTTGGTACCACCGAAATTGAAGATATTGTTTCCTTTCACACTCGCGTGCCTTTCGGTCCAATATTGTTTACGTGTATTATTCAATTTGGACCAATTCTTATCTTTCTCATCTCCTTCTCTATTGGCCAAATAAAACTCAATGGCAGCGTTACTCTTGGGCTTGGGCATTGTTGCAGTTGAGATCAGTAGATTTAACAGTTCAAGGGAAGTAATAAATAAGATCTTTAATTTTACTTACTTACATACCTCACCGACACACACCTACCCAAAGCAATAATAAATTAAACCAATCTAAAGTTGATTTATGTTTAGAAGAATTAATCGTATCCAAAACACTAGGTTGCGGAGGGAGGGGGAGATTAAGAAGTAGCTCGCAATGCCCATGGTTGAAGTTGATATGTACCTTTCATCCCTGAACACCTCTGGACCGTCAACGTTATTGTAGTTGAGTACATACTCGACGTTGAGTCGATATCCCATCAAGAGAAAGATCGAGTAAAAGAAGTCTAAGATCAAGACAAAGAAGACACTATCCTTCCGAATGGTCTTGTCAGTGATATACCTCATCACTTTTGTTGTGGATATGTTTTCGATAGTACGACCTCCCAACTCTAATACCGCAGGTACAATACCTGGCTGAGAATAGACAGCATAAAAGACTTCCTCACGAAGCGTAATAAACCTCGACTGTTCTTCATCAGAGTATCTGCTTGGGCTTTGACTCGTTGCATTCAGGTCTTGGAGTGAAAGTTTTGATATAAGCTTGATGAAGGCTGTGGCTCTCATCTTGACATCTCGTGTATCAGCAGTCAACATTGAGCACAACCAAACGTTAATTGAACGCTTGTCCATAACACAATGTTTGACAAGAGTCGCGTCCAACAGTCCAGCCATTTCATCTGCATCTGAAACTAACAGTATACTCTTTAAGAATAGAGGCACTGATGCGATATTTGTTAATATAGATTCTCGACATTGCTCAGGATACTTGTCAATAAGAAGAGATAGTATCCGAATGGCCCAGTGGACATGTGAAGGGATGGTAACATGATCTGGAAGGTATAGTAACTTGGCTCTATCATTTGATGATATAAGTGATTTCTCATTAACAGTTGATGAATGAAACAGTGATCTATATGGAAGTCGTTTTTGTTGAGGACGAGTTGGTGAATGATCCGTTGACTTTCCTGCCAACGCTGCCGAAGTCATTGATTCACCATGTGTCACTTTATTACTTGTTGTTGATATGCGCATGGCCTGCACACTTCCCATGACACTGTTCTTCAACAAGAATACATCTTGATGCAACTTCTTTGTCCATCTTCCAATGATGTATACGAATGGACTCATTCCACTGGGATGAAGTGCTTGCACAGACTCTTTCGGTCCCATTAATTCAATCATTGTCAATGCCACATCTTCACACCCATCAGGATCAGAAGAGATTAAACTAAAGTTCTCACAAAAGATATGTAGGGGCAGTTTGCCTGTACAATCTGTCTTGTGTAAGTCTTCACAAGTATCATATTCAAGCAAGCTTTGTATATGTTCCAAACTCTCAGATGCACACGCATAATGTAATTCTGTACCATCGAAGGCATCGTATGTTTGATCCTCATCATTATTAACATTATTCATCACATTACTATCAACTTGAATAGCAGCTGTATTGCTACCATCACTACTCTGTTTATTGGATGTAGATGATACCCCTCTTACAGAAGACGGTCCATTCTCACCACTTAGCTGATCCATAACATCTTTACCTGCCAAGGTAACCTGTTTCAACATATGTTTACTTGACCGTGCTAACATTGATGATGTTTCACTCAAAACATTCGAAAGAGCAGTTCTAGGTGGAGATGATGATGTAGTAAACGAAGCTGTGCAAGGTGGTGGTGACGTAAAGAAATGTTTGGACTTTTGTCGAGGTTGTAGTTGTTGCTGTAGTGGAGTGCCTTGTTGTTGATGCACACTTGTTGTTATAGCAGTAGTAGTTTGACTTTCCTCATCGCCACTATCAATACTAAACGTCTTATTTGGTATCATTGAATTATCAGATAACTTGTGTGCCAACATTGAGAATCGTACAGCTTTCTCTGATCCTCCCCTCTTACTACTACTACCATTAAGGTTTCTATTACTGTTGTTATTATTCACTTGAGTGACAGATGTTGCAGCAGTATCTTCAATTTGATTCAGTAGGAATTGATTCCTATTCTCATCATGTATATCACTAATACGTCCAACCTCAACTGTTTCATCATTACTATTTGATGCTATCCATGTAAATCCATCCTTCTTCTTTTCGTTAATGTTAGATGAAGAAGAAGGCGAACAAGCACGCTTATTGGATAGTTGTGGATTAGTTTGATTTCCAACATTCTCTTCATCTCGTGTTAATCGCTTTCTTGATGAAGAAGCAAATAGAAAACTTGGACTTGCAGCAGCAGATGAATGTCCTCCAGAAGAGGAGTGTAACTTTGAATTTCTCATAGAGTTAGGACGTGGTGATGACAATACTCTGTTATCTTCCCATCTTGTAGTATGTTCCTTTTGCTGTGGAGTGCTCTGTGGTATATTGGCAGTATTACCTCGAGAGGTAATGTATAATGTGCCAGTAAAACCATTCAAATCTACACAATACTCATCCTCTCTTCCCTTAACACTGTTGCTGTTGCCAAGGATATTACTGTTTGAAGTAGAAAATAGTGGAGACTGTTGCCGCTGCGGTGCTTCAATTTTATTTTTCATAGCACGTACCCTACCCCTGATATGATTTTGCAATGGACTATTGTTATTGTCATTATTATTTTGAGTATATGGTGGAGAGTGTCCAATATTATTAGTAGCAGCTGGTGACGTATGATTATTTGGCACAGATAAGCTGCCGCCGCCATGACGAATTGATACTATGGGCGGTGACGCAGTGTGTTGTTGATTATTAGTACGTCGTACTCTTCTTCTGCTGTTATTATATGGCGACGAGGTTGTACGACGTGCTGATGGTGACGAGATTGCAGGTGAATATTGTTGAGTATAATTGTTACTTGTTGATGATTGCGGAGAAGATGGTGATAGATGAAAGCTAACGTCTCCAAGCGAGAGGGTGATATTTAGCGGTGGCGCCGTCATAATATAATTAAAGGTTGTTATATGCTATCAATACCAATAACCAAACAAACAATAACAACTAACAACTAATAAAATAACAACAACAAACACTGGAGGTAGCTCATGGTTGAATGGTGGCCGTTGGTTATTTTATTGTGTCGATCTGAAAGAAAGAATCAAAAGTTCAAATGATATGCCCTTTCTTTGTTGTGTTGGGTGTTTGCTTCTTATAATTTGGGTCAATATAATACAATTAGACTATAATATAATATCCGGAAGACTGAGGATTAAAAACTGCAATACGTAGCTCAATAGAACTGGTTACTTTATTAGCGTTACAAAGACGTAGAGCTCCATTGCAACTCTACAAAAATATATACCATGAAGCAACTATTTCGTCGTCATGGTAATATATTATCTGCTCCGGATACAAGTACAGTGGGCTTCACTGTCAGGTTACTTAGCAATATCGCCAAACATCGCCAAAATTCGCCATTTGGCGCTATCATGGCCAACCTCCTACTTTACGCCGCTATTGCAACAAGAATACATCACTTTAGTGTATATAGAATGCATCGGACGACGTGAGATAAACTATTTGTCATGTTTGGTGGTAGTTTTTGTTGAGAATATCTTGTAAAATATTCTTCTGGGCGTTATTAAATGAAGATATGATGTTGTGGTTGTTACTTGCATCATACCCCACTGATGATGCTGTCTATTCGGCTACACAGCTACGCCAAACACCGTTAATCATCGGCAAATAAAGTATATATACTATGATTCCATTAAGGTGTATTGCAAGAGAGTCTATGTCGAGAATCTGCAGTAGAAACAAAGAGAAGAATTACAATCATGATTGTAACACATCTACAACAATAAAAAGACCAAGGTATGCGGATTAAATTGTACCAACCAAATGATGCATACATAAAATGATACATATGTATCTATATATCGGGTCTATGCTGTTTTCTGAGAGTAGAGGCAACGATATACCTCAAGTTCATCATGTTGTAAAATGTTTGTTAGAACATCAGTTATCTATTCTTTGGGATAGTAAGGAGGTATTCGACGACAGGCAATAATATATCATTGGTATTAGAATTAGTTAATACCATTAAATAAATCTAATAATTTATCAGCTAGTTGCTGTTGGATAGAAGTAGAAGTGTTGCAAATAGAATAGTGGATACTAATGTTAATATATATAAAAACATTATTCTATTTACATACTCTATTTTATATTTTATGTTAATGCTAGATGTTTTCGGCCCTCTCCATCAAACATAATATCACTGCTTGTTCTTAATCCTTCAATTTATATCAATATATCACATCTAACTGAAAACATACGAACTCTATGCGAACTTCTAGTCTCAACTCAAAATTAGTTCATATAATTGTTGTTTCATTATATATATTGCAACGGTAGAACCCAATTAGTCATCACATATATATATATTGCCAATGACTCTTGTTTATATAAATTTAATAGGCATTTGATGTGATGTTATTGCTGGCGATGATACACCGATTCTACATTGTTCATAAGTGATGGGTAGTAACTTTCTTCTTCTGATAACATCAATTATTGATATATGACCGAGCCAGCTCATCATCTTAATTTTGTGCCATCCTTAAGCACTAAATCTATTCAGTATGATATAATTGGCGTATAGAGCCCTTAAGGATGGCAGGGAATAAAATACTATCGGAGTTGTGCCTCAATCATTATTGCAATCGTCGAATGACGGTGCATCACAACATATTTTTTTTCGGTGGCGCTGTCGATTGATATCGGCCATCTCACGTCCCATGACTGTTACAAACGATGATAGTGACTGTATATGAAGGCGGGAAGGCGGTATGGTCGGGCCATAGGCTGTAGATATTCATCAAAGGAGTGGATAGCACATCAACCATCGGAAGGTGGACTAATTTCGTGTTATTAGTGGTAACGGTTTTAGCGGCGGCGCATCGTATATCTGGATAGACCCTAAGCACTAATTTGATTTAATAGGTTGTTAAGAGCATATTAAGCCATTTAGGTCCGTGGGGAATACAATATTGGTGGAGTGGTGCCTATCTACATTATGGCCATGATTGCCGTGTTATTTCACTAACAAAATGCAAAGGCTTCGCAGCCGTTGTATCGCAATATTTATTCTCAGGGCTGGTCTATGAGCCGCTCTGGTACATTTCTACGTAGGTTTCTACGTGAGGTATCTTGAGATTGAAGCCCACTGTACTACAAACAATACCAAAAGCAATACCGCAGACTTTCTACATCTATATAGATCACCAAAATCTGGAATAGCGGCTTCTGCCTCACATAATAAGTATCACAAGTTTGCCGATAAAGTTACAGTTACCACTAGAAGGAATAAATCACCAAGGAGTGTTGTTAGTTTTGATGAAGTTACCGATACAGGTACAGAGATCGAGTCAATGTTAGATACAACTATTGGAGGTGATACAACGATTGGTAGTACTACAATGGCTGATACAACCATGGATACCTGCACAATGGGCGAAACAACTATGGATACTAATAATAATAATTTGAGACATGATACTAGTCATTATTGTCCATGTGTACAAACATGTTTAGATGAGATGAATGGTACATATCAGGATATGAAGAAGACATTCAATCAGGTGGTTTACGCTTTCTTCATATCCGGAGATGATATTGACCGAGTGGTAAGTTTGAAATGTGTGTATCATTATCATATTTTTTTAATAGTCATTTATGCTTCTAACATCATACATATACAACCCCAGAGTGACAAATTGAGAGATGCAAAAGTCGAGTTACTAATATATGCAGCAAAGACGCGGCAGAAAGGTAGTGCTGGACCGAAAGAAGTTGTTTTGTAATGTTGAAAGCTTAAGTTTTAGGTAGCGAAGATACCTAGGATGCAATGTATCATTTAGAGAATGAGCAGTAGAAAGTTATGTTTTACATTACCAATATCAAACCAACAGTAGATATAGAACACGCCCTAATCATTCGTTGTACTTACTATGATGCATCTAAAGGTACGATAAGTTATATGTATCTCTCGAATGTATGAGGTACCCCTAACAAGAGTTTTCTAAAATGAAAACTAATATACATTATTACATTATTACAACCTATGTTATTACTTGTTTCATTCTGTTGACTGTTGATTGAATACATACGTTGTTGTTGCCGCAGCCGCCGAGAGAAGAGACTGAAAGGAAGTAGTATTATGGATACTAACAACACAACCAATAATGGAGATAAATGTCTAGTACGATCTGCTCTTAAAAGTTCAATATATCATCGTCGGGCATCTCTATCAGAAGTAGAGAAGATATTTTTGCATGCATTATTAATTGATGATAAGCCCGATGATGAAGAAGATAATCACAAGAGATGTATAGAGAATGCAACAAAAGTTTTAAATGATGATATCTTATTCTCTGTACCAGTAATAGATAAAGATGTTACCAATATAAAAAAGTCATCTGTTGGAGTAGTAGATGATGATATAGATGAGAAGAATATACCACCTAAACCGCCCAAGCCTACACGGAGCAATGCAGCGCAATTGGATTTGTGGAAAGTACATGGCGATGGCGTTAGAATAAAAGACTTCATTAGGACAATGAGTAAAATGAACATCAATCGTGAATCATCAAGACGTTTACATACAAAAGATTCACAAATTGGTAACAACAATGAAGAGAAGAATGAACAGCAGCCAAGACGTACAAAGAGTGGTAGACAACTAAAGACTAGACCACAAAGTAGTAGTAAGATATGTGATGAAGGAGATGCAGTCTCCTTAGATGTACAATCCGATGAAGAAGTTGGTAGTATTAATGATGATTCATCTGCTTCATCTTGGAACTCAAGCCAAGGCGGTTTTACTCAATACGATGCCTGGGAAGTACTAAAGGACGAATATGCCCAGGATTTCGGATTCGATGTTGCCATCGATGACGAGAAAAAGGTCATACCATATAATGATGACGACGAGAATGAGTCTCGTATGTTCAAGATATTGGGAACGAGTGCTGATGATCATGCAGCTCTACCACATGTACTCAGTCCTCCTCTCATGGATAGTCTATTGAACTTTGTACCAAATCATTTGCAACAAGATAACTTTTGGCTCAAGTTCTCCTTAATCAGAGACGGAGCATCTCTTGATATATTAAAGAGGTATTGTCGTGCAGCTACACATACAGTTTTGGCTATAGAGACAACAAACGGAGAAGTATTTGGTTCTTTTTCATCAGCACCCTGGACGACAAACAATAAGTACTTCGGCACAGGAGAATCATTTCTTTGGAGAATGAGACATAACAGAAACAAGGATGTTCACTCTCTATTTGAGCAAGCACAGTTAGAAACCGAGATCGATATCTTTCCGTATAACAACACAAATGATTATATTCAGCTGTGTACACATGATAAGATCGCCTTCGGAGGTGGTGACCGAATGAAAAAGGAAGACTCCACAGTTCACGAGGATGAACCCCTCGATGATACGACAGCGGCCTTTTTGAATGACAGTATGAGCTCATCTCTTGGTATGGGTTTTGGATTAGCACTGGATTGGGATTTGCTCCACGGGTCAACATCACCCTCTGCTACATTTGGTAACCCGAATCTAGTTGATAACAGTCAGGTCACGGGGACGTTTGATGTAATGAACTTAGAAGTTTGGGGATTCACCGGACAAATGTGTTTACACTCAGCCGAGAAGTCAGAAATGAACGCTTTCTTTTTAAGAGAGTCAATCAAATCAAACATGTCATCAAGTGATAGAGATGATACCAGTCGAAGTAGTGTGTTCAGCTCTGATGATTTGAGCTCAACAGATCAATTTTACCGCCGGCTGGGACAAAATGATGACAATGAAGCTGATCGAAGTGCTTGGCAGTATTCAAATATGATGAATCCAGTTGGGACGAGTTATAGATCAGTGGGTGGGGGAAGGTATTAATGTATTTACAATATAACTGCTTTCAAACTAGACTTTAGTTTATGCTAGCCATAACGCCGCTAATAATAAATGTAGAGGTGTGTAAACACAAAGTATATACGGAGTATAGAAATTGAATATCCTTGGCACGAGTAATATCGGTGGCGATGTAACAAGTAAAAGCATACACTTCACAATCAATGATAGCGACAAGATCACCTTACTCTCTGCTCGAAATCTATCAGGTAGTATTAGTATAGCCAAGAGTGGTGTCCAGAATACTGAAGACGGGAAGCCTAAAGAATAGTTGGCAAGTAGTAATGGTACATGTAGATATATCCCGCAGAGACATGATATGAACCGTAGACTCCCTCTGCGATCAACTAAGTCAGTTTCAGATTCTTCTTTTTGTGTATCCCGAAGACGAGCCGCATACACCACGACAAGATATGAAATGAAGTACATTGCAGTCCATTGTGAAGTATGACCCTCTACCTTCCATCCACTCATGTATCCCCACAAACTAATGACAAGCGTTGATGTACATACGGCGCACACAGCCATACCGACATGCACAAAATGAAATCTTTTCAAATCTCTCAAGGCCAGTTTAGCTGCCCTAACCACCATTGGAAATGATACTAATATGGTAGGGAAGATATACTCTCCATGCGAAACAAACTTTGATGGTGATGGCATGGTATATTGTGCAACTGAATGATGTAACCGTTCATGAAGGTTGCTAATTGACCGCAGTAAGTGTTCCATACAGCGAGTTAAGTCGGCATAATGTGGATGAATGTTAGATGACGAAGAAGCACCTACCCCATTGTTAGGGATGCGTACTTCAATTGTGAGTGAATCAATGCCATGATTAAGGGCTGAAGAATGTGGTTGACGCGGTCCAATCACCAACCCTCCGATGAAACCAAGTAAACCTGCTAAATCCTTGGCATACTCTTCAGCAGTTGATGATTTCAAACCAATCATATCACCCAGTCTTTTTACTACTCGAGTGACTTCCTCTTCCAATTCACAGCCAAAAGAATGTGTACGAAATACCGAATCGTTACCATAATAAATAGATTTTGAAGTATCAAATCTTTTACCATTAGTCTTCGCTTGATGACTACCAAAGGACATGTATGTTGCAAAGACTAAATCTAAATTTGGTAATGATCCACCAACACCCTGGGGTAGGATATTCACTTCTGTACCACCTTTCTTCATATTCGATAATGTTGTGGTGTCAATATCATTTAGAACTAATACTGATCGAATCATTGAAGAGGTGTAATCTGTTGGCAGAGAACGGATATTATTTACAGTCTTTGTTGTAGAACTAGTATCTCCCAAGTATGAAGTGATGAATGCATCAACAACTGACACAAGATATGACTCACGGTCATCCTTTGTAGATGATGCATTATTTATTTCATTTGCATCATCTGAAACACTTGCAACATTAGTTGTTGAAGGTGAAACAATATATACAATTTTAGTCAACCATGGACTTTCACCCAACTTTTTAATCAAATGCATAATTGATGCATTCAAATCACTCCTTTCATACCATCCTTTATTGTTACTACTTTTGTAATTGTATTCCTCCTCACCAACCACAAGTACTATAGCTTCTGTGGAATCAATCATTGGCCCCATTGGAGGTAAAATACGCACAGCATCAAATGATATTGATTCAGTTGCTAAATGATGTAAACATTCCACAGATGATGATATTGGTATTGTTGTTGATTGGATAGCCTGGCACATTGTTACGGGTACATTATTATTATTATTACTACTTTGTTGCAATACACCTCGTTGCAATGGATAACTCTCAACACGATGACGATGTACATCTAATCCATTCTCATCAATATATTTTCCTCGACATTTTAATTCACCAGTGACTACTGATAATATAGGATGTAATAATGTCCATATGATGCCTAGAAAGTATGGTACTGTTAGTAATATTGGTATTATCCTTTTGAGTAGTTTCTCCTGCTTGAGTTTGCGTTTGAGTTTCTGTTGTTGTAGTTTTGTCATGTTGTTGTTGTTGTTGTTGTTGTTGTTGTTGTTGATGATGATAGAGTTGATTGATGAACAAGGATACCGCTGAGCGTATCCTACTGTAGGTCACTAAATATAATTACCACAGCAATTTCAGTACATTCATCCGAAAGAGGGTTAAACACTGATGTACTGTATATTGTTGGTAGATATGAGAGCGATATTAAATAAAAGTCAGCAAGAGAGGTATGGAACTTATTTGAAACTTAATAATGAAACTTCCTATTTGCTGTCACCAGACCACCACCAATAACTAGAAGACCTTTATTTATTGTCAAAGCTCCCATTTATCGTAGGGTACCTTGCATACAAGTTGATCTGTTGATATTGTGCATTGCATAGATGCGCTAACAACAGTTTATCTTGTAAAGATTCTCACCATTTTTTTTGTTGAATTTCAGCCAGAGTTTGTCTACTAATAAAAGGCAGAAGTTGAGCGGCCGGCGCCTATTACAATATAACAATCAAAGAATTACAGCTAGAGACGTATCAAATTATTATCATTGAACATCTATCCGTATATAGTTTCAATACCGCGCAAATTACTCTTGCGATATTATAAGCAAAAAATACAATATTGATACAATATACCTACAAAACCAAGCAAACATAAGGCATAAGATGATACCAGTACGTCTCCTATCATCAGTTGCTGTTGTAGGGCGTGATAATGAACCAATCTATTTACGTGGAGATTTATGTGATTGCAATAACAATAATCAAGCCACTGCAAAAGAGAATGAGAACAAGGGGCAAATTAGTGAAAATAAAGAAGAGAGTTCAATTGTAGTATCAGAAGATGAAGCTGGAGATGAAACTAATACTGCTAATAATAACGAGGGCGATGAAGATGGTGATACGGTAAATACAGATGATACTGGTGATGCTGCCACTAAAAAACAGGGATTACTTGGCCGTATTAAGACATTGGGTAGACGGAATAGTAATGATCATGAAGATGAGGATATTGATAAAGTTAATGAAGAATCACAGCAACAAAGGGGTAATGACAATTCAGATGACGACGATGATGATCCATTTGGTTTCTTTGGTAATGATGAATCAACCACCAAATCATCACAAACAAACACAACAAACATACCTGCCATGTCACTCACACAGCAATTGGTACTCCATGCAGCACTTGACCGGTTCGAAGAACAGGCATCACGATCGAATAAGGGTGGTGCAGTTAGATGGAGAACACCGGGTAGTAATTCAGCCAATGCCATGTGGATGGGAATGCTCTGTCAGGTTGAGGAACGATGGAATGTTTATGGTATGTAGTATGTAGTCTTGTGGTTTGTTCACATGATGTGTACTTGTTTTCAATTTACAACAAATATTGACACCTGTCATCTTCTCCTTTAGGCTACCTAACAAACACAGGCATAAAGTTCATGATATTAGTTGAAAACATATACTTGAACCCCGAGGATGGGTCACGATTGCGACATGATCAACAACAGAATAACAGCACACTCCTCTTTCCATCAATGCCAGTTTCAGATACAAATAGTAGCAGTCGAGAGGCAGATTTGAAGAGAATGTTTGCACAACTTCATGAATTATATGTACGGTATACAATGAATCCATTCTCTCAATTGCGTAGTCCTATCCAATCAAAGGTATTTGATAGGGGTATTGTAAACATGGCATCTTCTTTTAATACTGCAGCATTGGATCAATCATCTTCAGAAGAAGGGAAAGACGGTTTGAATTGGATGTGATAACGTATCCACAATATATAGACTAAATGTCTTATTTTAAATGCTTAAAAGGAGTTTTAAATCCAAGATCCTTTATTCCTCGACGACTTCTACCCATTCTATCATCCTTCTTCATTGCCTCTTGCTTAGCTTTCTCCTTTGCTTCCTTCTTCTTTTTATCAGACTGAGGTATAAATGTAACCTCCTTTGAGGCACCCTGTCCAGTCACTTTAAGCCTCTTTGTCTCGCCCATGAACTTGGATTGTTCAGATTTGAGTTGTAATCGCTCAGACATTGTCAGCGACAACTCTTTCTTTCGCTTGTTGGCTTCCGTTTCAGCAGATGCATTGCCAATACCAATGTCTACTGCATCACCACCATACTCATCAGACTCGAGCATTATATTTTTCTTCTTCTTGCTCTTCTTCTTACTCTTCTTCTCCTTCTTTGATGACTTGCTCTTACTCTTTTTGGAGGACTCATATGCTTCACCTCGAATCTTACCACCCCTAAAACCATCCTCATCACTATCACTTTCATGGCCGGCGTCATCGTACTCGTTATCACTATCATTTCCCCATCCCTTATCTTCTTCTTCATTCGCCGCTACTCGGTCGAATCCTCCACCAATCTCTCCATCATACTCGTCTTCTTCGTCATCTTCTTCTTGATCACTATCCATATCTCTATCATTTCGTACTTTCTTCGCTGCAATACCACTTGGATTACGCAACTTGAAGTCCTCTGCCTCCTCATCAATCTCAAAGTCGGGATTACTAAACAAACCTCCAAAACGATCATCTGAAACCAAGGCCTTGGCAGCCTTACCGCTCTTTGTTTTATTTCCAGCCTTGGCCTCGAGACGCTCGGCAAGATCAGGATTGACTTTTGCCTTCATCTTTTGAGTAGTAGCCTTTGGAGCGATACGAGAGGCACGCTTCTCTTCCATACGTTCTTTAATCTTTTGTGTACGATACTCATTGTATTCAAATGGTTTGGCCACAGCCCTGACTTTATTGTACAGTCCAACATGTATGAAGAAGCCATGTAAGTATCCTCGCAACAATGGTGTACCGACGAGGTTTTGTATACCAAGCTGATCAATTTCACTTCGAGTTAGGAATTTGTAATCTTCATAGACTGTTTCTGTTTGGACAAGGCCTGTATCATCAGTTGCAGACTTGTCTAGTGCTCCGTCTCGTTCTTCTAATTCCTCTGTGATATTATCAAGGAATGAACACCATTGAGGAGCAGCACCAAGAACTGGACAGTAGAATGACTGTACCTTGGACTGCTCTCCCGCACAAAGTAGCAATCCATTGCTCTGACCACTGGGATCCGACGAATCTCCAGAGGTGATGAAATGTGAAAACTCAGCAGTTCCTTCGACATTAGCAACAATTGATCCCAACGGGCCACCCACTCCCTCATTATCATTATTAGCATTACTTATTCCATCATCATTCCACTCATCTCTTCTCATAGAAGTTGACGAAGCCGCAGATCCCTTGGCATTCCATATTTTGACAAGCTTTGGATCACTACTTAAAACAGTTCCCGACCCTGAATGGAACTGAACAGTATGTATCGGTAATCCGTATTGATGTTCTTTGATAAATAGTGGTTTACTCGATCTCATATCATATAATGCGACATTCCCACCCCGTGTGCCGGCACACATTTGTATTCCCGATGAATCAAAGCATATTGAAGTAACTTCACCTTGATAACCACTATTTGTATTCTCATCAAAGAAACCGTGACCAGACGTTGCTGAACTCACATCCAAGTTCAAGAATGGTGTCAAATGTAAATTGTCTGGACTTGCAGTTACCGGAGCTCTATTATCCCAAAATCGTACAGTCCCATCCTCGGCGCCAATGGCAGTTAATGGATGTGTTGGTGATATAGCAATACAACTGCCACCCAATTGCATAACTGATGCATTATTAACCATTTCATCATTAATCTTTTGTTGTTTTAATGCACTTGTGAATGAATATGGTTGACTAAATCGTCCTTCATCTAAGTTAAATCGATATACTTCCCCCATGGCCTTGCCAGAAGCATTGGCCGAGGCACGTTTACCAGAGCTAACAACCATCAGGTCACATGTAGACTTTTCATACGCCATTGCTCTGCCGAATGTAGGCATTCGTATCTTTTCATGATTACCATACGGGGCATGAAACATGACAGTCCGATCAGCACCCAATATGGCCAACTTGCCATAATCTTCACTCAATATTAACATATCAACAACCTCTGAATCTAAATATCTTTCAAATTTCATACTCATTTCTGATAATTCATAACATCGTATCCGTGGTGAGTATGTCCCACCAACTATTAAGAATTTACCATTTGATGATTGACGTATCTTTGTGGATGCTACTGGCATTTCTAAGTCTTGTAATAGTTCTATACGATGACGAAAGTTTGTATCGCGCTTTGCCAAGTTACGTCGTGATCTTTCTGATAACCATTCAGGCAAAGCATTTGTTGTGGAAGACAGAGAGTAGATCTTTCCTGATTTTCTTTCTTGAATTTCCATTGTAATTGTATTATTAGTTTATTGTTAATATAGTATTGTGTGACAGTTTAGTTTGACTCTTTACAGTACTTTGCTAATACTCGATTATAGTAGTAGTGTCCAATGATGTCTTTGATACAAGTGATTAAGCTTCCTAAATAAGTATCATAATATGACGATGACGATGCAAAGAATTGATTGCAATGAAATTTGTGCATATGATGTGCACAGCTCCACTCGTCGCCCGAAACCTTTCCAAAATCGTTAGTATCGGAGCAAACTTAAGCAAATAATACCCTCTGTAATAGTACTTTGTCGTCTATGAGGATGATGGAGAGAGACGGTCAAATTAATAGGCATATCAGAAAAGGAAAAGTGAAAAGCAAGGACTGGTTAGCTGTTGCATCGCTAAAATTAGTCACAATTCTCCACCACCCTGTGCTTCTATTTATTGCCGACGGAGTAGGTACTGATCTGCTTTCTGATATTGCAACCATTGCATGTTGATCAATACTATTCTGATATAAAGGGAGTCAATCACTGGTTCTATCGGTGCGATTCCGTGATACTTAGATATAGACTGATACTTGTATTGTGTTAAACAACAAACACCTACCTCACCTTCGATCCGACATACTTATAGCCCAACAGTAACGACGCCTACTCCTCGATATTATTATACAATACTCAAATATTTCCCCCCTTTACTCTTCTCATAGAAGAACAGAATGGGTGTAATGGCTAGACGTACTAGTAAACCTCAATCACCACCTTTACATAGAGAGGAAGATATACATACTAATAATGTTATTGACAATAATACAACAAATAGAAGAAATCACAATATATCGCCACCACCATCACCTCCCAGAAGAGAAAGTATACTCTTCTCTGCTCGAGGTAAATCGGTACTATACATGTCAATTTCTTTAGCCATTCATCTTGGGGGTTATGAATTGTCAAGAGCAGCTGTAATGGCATTATTCACGAGCGATAAATTGGGATTTGGAAAGGGCAAAGAAGGTGGTTTATCAGCACTGCCAATGGCAGTGGGATGTGTTAGCCCTTTTGCAGTTCTACTGCTTTGGTTCTATGCAAAAACATTAGATGTAGGGGGTCCCTCTTTTGCTCTTAGGACACATACATTGATATGTGCGGGGACGCAAATAGTGAGCGGATGGATATTGAAAGCATTTGATGACTATTTGCAATTAGATGAAACAAAGCAGGATACAAACAATTTGATCTTTCGAAATGTCAAAGGTTGGAGTCAACCATTATTATTTATGTTATTTGTATTCCAGAATGCCTATGTGCAATTACTATACAATCAACATTGGGCCTTTATAAGTTCTATCTTAACTGCCGAAGAAGGCGCTAAAGCTTTTGCTCCCATTGCTGGATTGGGGTCTATTGGCAGTACACTTGCTGCCGGATCAGTATCGGTCTTTATTGGTAGATTTGGATTGATTGGCTTATTGCATATGGCTGGAATATCATACATTTTTAGTGCTATATTAGCCGATTGTGCATTTGAAAAGGCGAGACGGAATGGCTTTGAACCAAGCAAGTATAATAGTAAGTCAACGATAAGAAGTACCGAAGACTCAAAAGGAGATTATGAGCAAGTAAACAGTAGTGAATCAAAAGACCACACCGCAGTCAAAGAATACAACAAGAGAAACATATATCAACAAGCTTATGCACTCTTTAATCGAGTACCAGTACTTGGTGCATTGTTTTTAGAGGTCATAGTTAGTCAGTGTCTTTCATCATTAGTCAATTTCATATATCTATACAAGTTAAAGGCAACTATTATTGATGACGGAGACAGAGCTAGCTGGGCTGGCAACTTTTATGCATGGATCAATGGTGTTAGTGGAATACTTCAATTCTTTGGGCTCAACTTGCTATTGAGATATTGCAAAGCACATCGAATATGGCTCTTTATGCCTGTGCTCATGCTCTGTTGTACAATATACACCTTTGCAACAAGTAGCAGCTCATCGTCGTCATCAGGACTATTTGGAACTAGTGCTTCCTTCTTTGCAATAAAGGTTATGGAATACTCATTGAGAGTTGCTGCTAATGAATCACTGTATGTCTCACTTGACTACGAATCTCGATATCTTGGGAAGAAGGTCATAAGTTTGGGAGCCGGAAAGTTCGGAAAGTCCAGTATGGCGTTGGCCTTATCGTTTGTGATGATAATGTATGGAGTAAGAGAAGATATAATATGGTATCTTCTCTTAGTTGCTACATTATTCACCATTCTTTGGTTGGTTACCTCAATACGGCTACATTCACTAGTTGAGAGGAGTTTGTGATGTGTGTGCCAATGTAAGAATTATTGATAAGTCTATCGGGTTTGACAACCTTACAGATTCTCACAAACAAACTCCGTAAATGACTCTGGCTGCATCAAGTGAGTTCTCCGAACAATACATACATGATATCAGTGGTATAGTTTTGTGAAGTCGTAAAGGACAGTTGCACAAATAGATACTCAATGAGACTGTACACATAATGTAGAGCTCTGTGTATGCCGAACACACACATAAAAGGTGCACAATGAGATAAGCTTAAAACACCAATGAATTCTTTTAGTCTATGCCTATCACCATCTTCTCGCCGAGCAAGGTTCTAGTAGGCAAGTACTTCTAAAATATATAAGTCCCGGTATCCTTTTTTGCACTCTCTGCCGACTGCCGACTTTTCTAACTTCTATTACTTGCACCACTTCTAAATAACTATCACTAATGGCAGCGTCTACAACTATCGATATAATAGGCTGGGATGAGGCTAAATCACGGCCAATATATCGTCATATTCCCAAGAGCAGTTCTGGTACCGCAGCTCCCGTTGTAAAGAACAGAGTTAAAATCAATAAGTCGAGTTCAACAACATCCAATGATATTGATATAATTTCTGAAGAGTTGCCACCATTCAACCATTCAACAACAAAGCGAGGTGTGAAACGGGGTAATAATAAAAAAGCTAGAACTATATCATTATCACCTCAGGGTGAGAAGAAGATTATTCGGTGGGGTGATAATACCATTCGTGAAGAGGAGGCCGATGTTGATATAAGTTTTGCTAGTACCTCAACTATTATTACAATAACAAACAATAATGTGAATAAGAAAAGAAAGAAGAGGGGATATGGTACCAAGAAATCATCGTCTTCTACTGCTAGTATTGCGTTTATTGATTTTGGTGTTAATAGTGGTAGTACTGCTAATAATTATTCATCAATAACATTATCAGAAAGTAGTGTCACAAAGATAATTGACAGTCCAGCTGCACCAGAAGAAGAAGAAAATAACCACCGAGATATAGAGGAAGGGGATAAATGTGAGTCGGGATTAAATACAGAAGAAGAGAAGAGGAGTGATGATGAGAAATCTGGGGATAGCTGTGTAAACTCAACTAAACAATTTAGTCAAAACTCAACAAGCAGCGATCAATTTGACTTTGGTGGTCAAGATAACAACAATGATTACTTATCAGATAATGAAATTGTTACAGAGGAGAAGATAAGTAATGAGATTGATAAAGAAAAGAAGGTTAATGTACCATCAAATCCGAACTCTGATAGGAATCAGAATGGGAATGATTTAGATGTTTATGAAGAGTCATCAAAAGGGAATCATTCCTCAGAGATCGATGAAGATGGAGAAGATTCAGATGTTAGTGAGCATGAAAGTATTAGCGAGCATGAAAGTACCAACTCTAATCATGCAATGTCTGGACAAATTTCTAGCTCAACTATATTACCAAAAGATGATACCCCGACAACTGGACAGAGTAAGACTAGTCAGAACAAGGAAAAGGAGTTTAGCTGTGATCTTGATGATACTGAGACACCCATGACTAGGGAGAGTGTTGAAATCAACCTAACTGGAGGTCATCCGCGTCGTGGTGATAGTGATTGCTCAAATGATTTGGATAAGTTCAACTTTGCCTTGGATGATCCCGAATCATCATCCAAAAAGGTTATTCTACCACAAAAAGAAAAGAGACAGAAGAGGTATGGGTCTACTTCCAAACCGTTATGGATGCCACACAAGAGTTCTGGTATGGACCATAATGATACAGCTAAAAACGATGATAATAATACTTCTTCAAAGGTAGGTTGGGACGAAGAAAAGGAGAGAGCTATCCTGCTTCCACCAAAACAGAAGTTTCTACCGGTTCAAAACAATGTAAAGGAGACTGGGATGAATGAAGATGAACTCATTGATGCCAAAAGAGAGACTAATAATGGCAACAAAAAGACAAAGAAACGTGTATACACAACTCGATTCAACAAAAGCACAGGGCTATCACAGGACTACCGTGACGTTTGTCATGATATTGATTCGCCCTCTCCAGTCCGTGATACGTCTGAAACTCTCCCAGAGTCAACTCAGAATATTGCTTGCGCAAGCAAAAGTGTCAAACCAACTGGGGTTAAAAGGATATCTCGTGTTCAAAAGAAGAAATCAATGGATATCGACTCGGAATTGGATGCAATTGCTAATGACAGCAACGCATGTCGGGTGCAACCCACTAGCAAATCATCACTTGCAAACGCTCGAGCGTTCTTCCGACACCTCGACTCTAACCACAACCTCACAATTGCCAATGAAACTATAGATTCTTCCACTCAACACGGTGTCCAGAAGAGAAGTACACAACTTGAGAAGGAATATGTCGACTACTGTGATTCAGTTCAAGACACGGGTGTCGATCCAATTGGTTGACTTTGCTCAAAACTGGAGAGAGATTTACAGCAAGAAATAGAATTGCATCAGAGACAAGGCTCGGGACCTATAGATGTTCTCTGTCAATCCTTGTGTTTTGCTAATTATTAGAAACCTTCATTACTTCATAATTTATGTTCAGGTTTGAGTTGCTTTGAAGATTTGAATTAAGACCTTACTTCTTAGACTACTACTTCTTTTGTTCTATACATCTGCTGTTCAGCTGCTGCTGCTGTTGTTCCTTCTCAGTCTAACCCTCCAGCCTGTAGAACATCAATCATACTAAAAACTTGTCCTTTCATACCGGAAGCAACCTTAGCCCCTAAGAATTTCACTGCATCAGCAGTCCCTTCGGCATATACTGTCCTTCCTTCCACATTATGTTTCAATTCAAATACAACACTACCATCTCCACTAGTTAATGTGTATGTATGAAATGCATGTCCCTTCAATGCCTCCTTTGATACACCAAAATTCAATGATGATTCATCATCGCGCAACAACACGGTATCCCTCTCTACTTCAAAATCATCATCACTTAATTTCTTCAATGAATCAATAACAGCCTTGGCAGTACCAGACGTGTCTGCCTTTGTCTTTTGATGACTTTCAGTAACCTCCAATTTATATCCATCAAATGCTGATGGGAATTTCGATGCCAAATCTTCTAATCCAGCCTGCATGGCTACAATCTGTTTACCCATGTTTGGTGCAATAACCGCGAATGCATCTCGTGATACCATATCAGACATTAATTGATCACGATCACCACCAGTGGTACCCATAACGAATGGTAATTCATTCTCTGCATAAAAAATTGCATTATCATTTACTGCACTTGGATGTGTGTAGTCAATTGCTAATACATTCTCTTTCCCGCTTGCCTCTCTTAAACCTGATAATGATGATATAATTTCAGTCCGTCCGTCATCATTGGCGGGTATTAATCGTACCTCTGCTGACTTTCCTGTAATATCATCTGTAACTGTTATTGTTTGATCTTTAATGTCTGGCCCTGTCATGGCGATCGGTGATAATGACAGTCCTTTACGTAAACATGCCTCGGCGGCGGCTGTTGCCATTGGACCTGGCATACCATTTACCATGATACGAAGTGAAGAGTCATCATCATCATTGTTTAAAGATGACATGTATAGTTGAGAAGTTGTAATTTTATTTATTGGATGACATTGTACTTGTTGTTGAGATGATGTTCTAGATGGTGATTGAAAACCATGAGAAGTACCGACAACTACGGCACTGAATATTATTAAAGCAGCTGATTTCATCATGATATATTACGTAGTTGGACGAGATAATATATAGAACAGCTACGGCATGTAGTAGACGATAGGGGGCAATAATTTGTGGTGTGAGGGATTTCAAGTTTCAAGGACGATACATACCATACAGGGTATCCTTTTGACTTTTGACTGCCCGAAAAGATCACAACTGCTCACTCTCACCTCTCTCTCTAGAGAGAGTAGTAGAGTAGCGGCCCGTGGTAGGTTATAAGATGGCGGCCGCCTATTGTTATTAGACGGTAGTTTTTATTGCAATAACATAGGGATGTGACTTTGGCTAACTCTGAGGGATTGAAAAATGTGAGTGGGATTGCAAACTCTCATGTTACTCTTGGGTGTTGTGTACATAGTATCACTCATACATAAGGTACATAAGGTCATCTCCAACGTCGTATTGCAATACAAAGACAAACAACAATACTATATCAGCACACATATCTTTAATATTATATAAATACCCTGATAATCATAAATTTCATGCTTATTACGAGTATATTAGTTGCATTGATAGTGACAACCACATTATTTGGAGTTGGAGTGGTGAGTCGTCTTTTATATATTATTGCAATCATGTTTATCCTTTATTACTCATCAAATCATATCTCTAATCACTATTTGCTTTATCACTACTTTAGCAGGTATCTGGTCAAGATTCACAACAACAACTTCGTGGTGGTAGTACTGATGATGACGATACACAACATATACAATCAAATCGTCGACTATTTGGTCGGCTTTGGGAAATTGATTTTCTTGGTGCAGATGTTGACTTCACCGTCGATAGTACCGATGAATTAGTTGCCAATTACTCAATACCAAAGAACCGAGCATATGAAACTTCTCTTCTCGGAGGAGATTGTGAGACTGCGATTACTGGAATTGATATCTCCATGGTATCATCTGCAAGTGAAGAAATTGACAACCAATTCAATTTGCTAAGCTTGGCGTATGACTTTAACAAGACTGAGATTACAGCATCAAATATTTGGGATGATACAACAAGCACCATTGAAGTATGTCAAGTTGTGCAATTAGTTATACCGGCCTATGGATGGGTAATATCAGAGGACAAACGAGCACTAAGTATTGATTTCGATCTCTCAGTAGACTTTGGTAACAATATTGGCTTGGGTGATGCAACAATAATTGATTCCGAAGAGTTCAATACGAATGTTACAAGTTATGTTGAGGCATGCAAATGTGATGAGCAGTCGTTTATATGCAACGCAGATCCCCTCTTGCCTGGTACAGAACTATTCGTTTGTGTCAAATCAATCTCTTCAGATGTGGTAATAGATTATCTTGGTAGCATGTTTATAACGCAAGGTGGAACGTCTCTTGCGGTAGTGGAGAACGATACAATATCATTTCCAAGTCTAACTGCACGTGAATATGATGTCAATGAGAATGGAGTTGTTGTATCAACATTCATTCCTAGCAACTTGATTATTTTTGCCGATGGCGAAACACTATCAATATCAGGAGAGATTGAAATGCAGCTTGTCGGAAGTACTAGGAGACTGCATACTGTTGATGGTGATATCGATCATGACAATGACGAGATTAATACACAAGATATAGCATCCAATTTCGAATTGGAGATATCACTTCAAGAGAAAGCAACTTACGATGAAGACTCATCAAACAACTCCACCAACGAAAGTATATCAAGAGGACTCACAGTTCTGACTATTTGCCTACTGCTATTCATATGCCTGCTCTTTATACGATGCAGAAGAAGGAGGAAAGATCCTAGCTCATAATGACAGTTTATATAACAGATACATAATATTTACACTTATCAATAATCCATACAAATAACATACACAATATCGCAGTACCCAGCCAGCATAAACTAAAACATTGCTCTATTCGTTGAATGAGGTTTTATGAAGGAAATACTCTTCCAGCTATCCTTCACTCCGCAGACTTTACTCTTACAAGTCCTTACATTCACACTCGAGTAGTCTTTCCGAAGCTGCTGTTCATCGTCTTCATATCTCATAGCTGTATCTAAATCATTTGACAGCAAAATCTCTACTGATTCCTCAGATGACCCACTGTTGTTCAAAAGAGCGACGATTCCATCTGAAAGAGCTTCTTTTGTTTGCTGCAAACCTAAACTATCATGTTCCATCTCAGCTGTACTGCAACCAGGGTCATCATAGATGTCTCTATCCACCCGGACTGGACGATTGCCTTGATCAATCGTCAACTTTTTCTGCTTTCTTCCTAGACAGGCCACAAGCCAACGAAGCTTTAGCTTAGTATTCCCTGCCATCTTGATTGTGTTTATGATTTGTGGCTTGGTGACAACTGACAACTGCAAAGATTGTAACTAAAATGAAACATGAAACATGCATGACTGGTATCCAACCCTAAAAGTCACTCTCATCATAGTTTTATACTCACTTCCTTGATTCAAACTATATGTTCTAGTTAATTAGGAAGCATTTAAGAGGGTCGGCGATATCTTGATTTTGTTTATCTTTCCCCTGCCTCATTCTCTTTATCTATGGCTAGTATCCAGCCATGTTGCATTGTCCCAACACCTTCATTACACCACCTTTAAGCCTGGAAGTTGATGATCCTTGCAAATTTGGTGGAGTCTAAACTAGCTCCACCGACAAGTGCACCATCAATATCTGGTTGCTTCATGAGCTCGTCGACGGAATCTGGTGTTACACTACCACCATATAAGATCCTGACATTGTCTGCAGCCTCTTCGTCATACATATCAGCAAGGATTGCTCGGCATGTGGCGTGTACATCCTGTGCAATCTCAGGTGTGGCAACTTTTCCAGTACCAATAGCCCATACTGGTTCATACGCGATGGCCACTCTGTCGAGATCCTCCTTCTTGATACCCTTAAGTCCCTTCTTTAATTGTACAGCACAAACAGATCCAGCTAAATCTTGTTCAAATTCTGCTAACGATTCACCAACACAAAGCATAACTGCCATACCCTCATCAATAATCTTCAGACATTGTGCATTAATATAATCATCAGTCTCTCCAAATATTTCACGACGTTCGGAATGCCCAGCGAGTGCCCATTGAACTCCGATACTTTTCAACATAGCGGTGGAGATTGCTCCGGTGTATGCTCCATTAATTTGAGGACATACACCCTAATCATATATTGTATTAGAATGTTCATTGTCATATTATTATAAATAGTTGTGTACATTTATTGTTGTTTGACGTATATAATTGGTAGCGTGAGTTGCAAGAATACAAACACATGCTTTTCATAAAATGATATGCATACATTAACATATAACATACCTCTGCGCCAACATTAAGTTTATCACCCACAACTCCCATAGCACTTTCAATGAATACATATGGAACAAATAATGCTACATCACAATCAGGAGATGAATCTGTAATTGACCCTGCAATATCTGAAGCAAGTGTTAATGCCTCTGCCTTTGTTTGTGGATTTAATTTCCAGTTTCCAGATATGAATGGCTTTCTAAAGATGAAGAGAGATAATAGTAGTGATGTTAGTATGGGTTGCAAAAGGCAATCAAATACCTAAGGAATCAAATATGGTAGAAAGGTCAATGACGGACTTTCCTGGCATTGAGTGCAGTGGAACTGACAGAATTCTTCTGAACAGCGGGTGTAAATGCCGCGGCAGAACCGGCGGAACCGGCGACGAGGAGGGAGGCGAGGAGCTTCATGATAAAGGTGTATGAGTTTGTGTGGTGATTATGAGAGTATGAGTCATTGCAAGATACCGGATGATAGTCTAGCTAGAGGTAGCACTTGGATGTTGCATTATTCATCCCTTACACACTACACACAGAGTCTTCTCCCTAATCCAGTGGATACAAGTTACACTGCTCTGAAGTGTGGTTGCTTTTAGATGTTATAAGAGGATACCCTGAAGTCTCTTATCTGTTATCTAGTGCCATAGATCAGATCATTAAACATTGAATCTAAACAATATGCAGTCTCCCTCTTGGACAACATAATCTTTACCTTCAACTCTAAGCTTTCCTTGTTTTTTAGCTTCTGCTTCACTTCCACATTCAACATAATCGTCATACCCAATCGTCTCAGCTTTGATAAAACCACGCTCAAAGTCGTTATGAATAACACCTGCAGCCTGTGGTGCCTTCCAACCTTTTCCTACCGTCCAAGCTCTTGTTTCTGTAGGTCCCGATGTGAAGTATGTTTGCAAGTTTAGAATGTCATAGGCTTCTCGAATAACACGACGTAAACCGGTATTGTCCAGTGTAACATCTAAAGAATCAAGAAAGTCTGCCCTATCTTCAGGATCTAAATCAACTAACTCAGCTTCTACCTGTGCAGAAACTAATACCATTGTTGCCCCCTCCTTTTCAGCGTGTTCTTGTAGCTTACTTGATAAATCATTACCCGTTGATAAATCTGAGTCGGCAACATTGGCAGCGTAAATTGTCTTCTTCCTAGTTAATAATCCAAGTCCCTTGATGGATTCTTCCTCCTCTTCATCCAAATCGGCTTTCCTTGCTGGTTGATTATTTTCCAAAACCTCAATAATCTTTTCTAATGCAGATGCCTCCTTTGAGTCAGAGGCTTGATCTCTCCCTTTTCGTTCCTTCTTGACACGCATCATTCGTTTTTCCACTTGAGCAAGATCAGCTAGTGCTAATTCCAAGTTAATCAAGTCTGCATCTCTAACAGGATCGACACTACCATCTACATGAATAACATTCTCGTCTTCGAAACAACGTACTACATGTACAATAGCATCACATTGTCGTATCGTTGCTAAGAATTGATTCCCCAAACCTGTAGAAAGTACCAAATAATGAGATATGCATACATACATATTAATTATAACATAGCAGACATATTCTCACTTACCTTCACCGTCAGATGCTCCTTTGACAAGTCCAGCAACGTCAACAAACTCTAGAGTCGTAGGAACAACTTTGACAGAATCATTAATTTTTGATAATACTTGCAATCGAGGATCAGGTACTTCCACTATACCGGTATTTGGTTCTATTGTGCAGAATGGCTATATATCAGTATGAAGAACACGACATTAAATGATTAATTGTATATACAAAGGGATAGGTTAGCGGCCAATAATGCATAATGTAATATATGCAACATTATAGAATATATATATGTATTGTCAAAAACTTACATAATTGGCAGCCTCAGCACCCTGTGTCTCGGTTAATGCATTAAACAGAGTTGATTTACCAACATTTGGCAGTCCAACAATTGCAGTTTGTAACTTCATCGATAATGCCGTCCTTGAATATGACCTTTGTTGCTGTGAACTAGATACTCGAAGTGATTGTGTAAATGATGATCGTGAAACGAATGCCATTGTTTGGCGTGTAATAGTTGCCAACATGATGACTAATAATAGTAGAATGTTCATTTGTTGTGCTCTTGTGTATCTTCTTCTTCAATAAATTGGATACTTATATAACTTGTTGTATATTATTTTGTGCTTTATGAATGATAACTTGATAATTATATACACGCTACTTTATATTAGGTATATAGTCGAATCAACTACAGATACATGGATAATTAATGACACATGACGCACATGCAATTAATTACAAATGACAATGAGTTTTTGTTGGTTTGAGAGCCGGGCATCCAATCAAGGGCAAAGGGCTTATTGTGACATACATGCCAAATACTGCCAATTTTGCAAGTAGAGATGCTGAAGACTAGATATTATCGGCCGCATTCATATACTAGCGATGTAACGCTTAGAAAGCTTTCGATTGATTGTACACCCAACGAGCTCAACGCTCACCTCTTATTGCAAAGTTGTTTCCAACGCATCAAAGCACCACCATGCTGCTATCATTATCTCCCATAAATTTACTAAAGCAATCACATCGATATTGCTTCATCCTATCATTGTCAAGTAGTCTCCATCAAAATGCAACTTAAAGCGGCTATTCTATCGGCCTTCCTTGCCATTGGTAAGTGTATTATGTTTATTTCAATATCATCCTTCCGCGGTCGGTAGTAGAGGAAGTATCATGCCGTCGACAACAATCCGTTTATTGCAATGAACATCATTTACTAACCCCATTGTAATCATTTCCCTCTCTGCTATAGCACCGGTATCGGCACATCTACGTAATGTTCATGATATGAACAACAAGAATGGTGCCACTACCATCGATGATGAAGCAGCTCTCCGTAATCACATCACCTCCTGGATTGATGAGTTGAAAGACTCAACGGCAGCCAATAACGATAGTCGTCGTTTAGATTCTGACCCGCACTGTGTTGCCGTTAAGGATAGTGCTGCAAACATCCTAGCAAGTGCCTTGGAAGGTTGTGGCACTGCTGCTTCTGGATCATTTGGTGGGGGGAGCTTCACAAACGAAGAACCAAACCCAACGTGCCTCCTTCTCTTATGTGAGGCTCATTTCAAGGCCGCCGATATTGTCCAACCCGAGTGTGAAGATTCCGAGGTTATCACTGATAGGGATGAAATCCTAGCATGTCGACTTACACCTGGTTACCTTCCACCTGAACCACCAACTGCAAATAATGTTACCGCAGGAACTTTTGATGGCCAATTGTTCGAGTTGCTCGATGTTGTGATTACAGGCATAGGATTTGCGGATGTAGATTACAACGGAACATTTGGATTTGAGCTTGACCTTCAAGAAGAAATCGTCACTCAAGCTCAGAATGGGAAGTGTTCCGCTATAACTCGTGGGCCAGACCGTGGCCGACTAGGCAAGGTGATATATGAACCCAACGAGGGTTTCCTTGGTGATGATTCATGTGAATATAAAGTGTGCTACACAGATCGGTATGCCGACGTTTGTTCCACTGCTTTCGTTAATGCTGAAGTAGTTGCACAGCCTACCTCGGTAAGAAAAGTATATTCCCTATCATATCAATAATTGCTTATCTCTCTTGTCTCATATGACACACTAACAACACATCTTTCTACTTTTCTTACAACTACAATCCAATCACAGAGTCCAACAGCCGCACCTACTTTTGGTTGCTACATTACCCTTGAATTACCCAAGCCTCACATTCCTTTAGTCAGTCAGTCAACATGTAAAGGAAAACTAACCGAGTTAACACTGAAGTACAATGGAGGAGATTGTACTCAGAGTAACAACGAGCAGGGCGGCAAGTTCGAGTGCGAGGACTTTAACGGTGGACCTACTGATGGCGACGTTGAGATCACCGTTTTTGACAAAAATGGAATCCTCAAGTTAGGAGATGGAAGTTTAGCAGTAGACGTTGACGTGTCAGTAGGAGATATCCTTACGTTAGAGCCACCAGAAGACGAAACACAGTTTCAAAGTGAAATTACAATTTTGGTCAGGGACCCACAAGCCATTGTCTCAGCCAATGATGATAATGGTACTGGTGACATGGGTCTTCTCCAGAAGATCACCATTCACACCTCTTGTAGTCAGGACCTCAGACTTCTTGATATCTTTGGATCTACACAAGTGTTCGCATATACCGACACCAAAAAGGATGGTCTGGTGACAGTTATGCAACCTGTTATTGTTTCAGGTGGTCTAGTTAATAATAACGGTCAGAATATTAATGGTGCATTATTCGAGTTGAATGGGGACCCCATCGCTTTCGGAAACCCCATCGATGGTGAAGGCCTTTCTTTTGAAGAGACGATGATGACAGATCTCTCAGTTGCAGAACTCGAGTACACCCTTGATTTTGATGGCACATTGGTAGAATTTCCAGGACAAGTATGCGATACAAGCACTGATGTATCTGTTCCTAATCGAAACTTAGGTCCATCTATTACTGAGATTGCTGCCAGTGTCTCTGACTTGTCTACATTAGTGTTTTTACTGGAGTTGACCGGCTTGGATGAAGTTCTTGATGGTCCAGGTTCTTTTACAGTATTCGGTAAGTGATTGGTATATATTATGATGGAAATGGAACCAAATGCTATTATCAATTGACGTTTACTCATATTCTTCATATCTTTTTCCATCCACTTACATTTATCGCAACTACAAATAGCCCCAACTAATGATGCCTTTGCCGACCTTGAAGGAGCTATTCCAGGGATCACTACCCTTCTTCTCGAAGAACCGGGTCTTGATACACTAACAAAAGTACTCCTTTATCACGTGGCTCCTGGTGATGTCCAGAGCAAGGATCTTTCTGATGGTCAAGCAATTACGACCGTAGAGGGAGCAGATGTTGAAGTTACCATTAATGCTGATGGTATCTTCATTAACCAGGCTGAAGTTACTGGCCCTGATAACCTTGCAAATAATGGTGTGGCCCATATCATTGGCGCAGTGCTTATTCCTCCAGATTTTGTGGCCCCTGAGCCTGCTGCAATATCAGAAGAAGATGTATAAGCCCGTGGTGTTGAGAGGGGGGGGATATTATATGTCATAGAGCCTCTATCAAAGAGGGAAACCTGACCTGTATCAGTGTAAAGAAAAGAGTCAGGATTTGTTATAGTTTGTTTTTATAGCAGTTTTGATGATACCTTATGTCTTTGTGATTGACAAGAGTATCAAAGACTAGCTGAATTTTGTACAGATAGAGATAAGAAGAGATACACAGTAACGAAATTGTTTAGCTTATACTGTAACTGTATGCTTTGTCAAAGTTCAAGCCACTATCCTTTAGTTGTATTTGCCTGCCTGTTGTAATGGCTCAGTCTATCTCTCTCTCTCATCTCACTCCTCCAAGTAGTCAAGGGTTTATGTACAAAATCATTACTACGTATCTTCTCTTCAAACGATCTTCTCTTCAAATGCATGCATGGGGAGGAGTGGGGTCTAAGACCGGTATCTTTTGGGCCAGCAGGCGATTTAAGTCTGTAGCAATGAATTTCCGGGCCCGGGAATAAATAACGGCTTTATAGGTTATGGAGTAAACGACCATTTTCTCGAAATGGTCAAAACTTGACACCACTTTCGGTATCCTGTACAAACATACTAATTCCGATGTGACAATCACGAGAAAGGCACTTTTTTAATGGCTGATAAAGCTATGTTTGACCGCATATATGAAGTGGATGTAGTCCTCAGTATTATCTCATTAATATATCGTTGAATAGAGCTTTAAAAGACCCGGGCCCGGAAATTCATTGCCACAGACTTATTTCTCCAAAGTACTTGCAGAGACCACGACGACTCACCCTCTAACCATCCAATGGCACTTCTTAACCAATCCATACTGTGTATTCTTTAGACATAATAATATCAAGTAATGCATTTATTATAACCACTCCTTCAGGTTTGAATAGTATCGCAATCGCAAAGAAACAATCAACAACATTATCTTCTATACCAAACGATGTTGAATGGAAACCTCTTATTGAAGCTTCTACGGATACAGATTTGCCACCAGTTATCATTCATACACTAGAAGAAGGTAAAGGAGATATACCATCAACAGGAGCTACTGTAGAAATAGAATACAAAGGTTCACTATTGGATAATGAATGGAGTGCTGTTGACGTAGTTGAATGCTGGTTATCTCAACAACAAGGAATTGACCACTTAAAATATATCTTTATTGAAAAGGATGTCGACTTCAAAAAATTGACAGATGGAAATATATTTAATGAAGATTTCTGTATTAAAGAGTTGGGTATAACCAATAAAATACAAGGGAAGAAACTCGTGATGGCAGCAAGAAGACTCTGTGTCAAAGAATTCCCTGCAAATACTGTGTTTGATTCCAGTGAATCCAGAAACAAGAACTATTCATTTGTATTGGGTAGTGGTAAAGCCATCAAAGCAATCGACTTATCAGTGTCAAGTATGAAGGTGGGCGAAAAGGCTGTGGTTATATGCCGTAGTGATTACGGATATGGACCAGAGGGTTTGCGATCATCCAAAGGTGATGTAGTCGTTCCACCCTTTGCTACGCTTTGCTACGCTTTGCTTTGAGTTGATATTAGTTAGTGCTGATGCATAAGACATACCATAAAGTAATACCTTAGGCTTAAAATGATTCGTATCTAGTACTTTGTTCCTCCTTGCTCTGCTATTTCAGCCGCCGTAATCACATAATCGAGTTGACCCAACAGACGTAAGATACTCTTCTGGACACTGCACTCATTTGTTACCTTCTCTCTTAGCTTGGCAAATAATTCATCCACCACAGCTGATTGTCCATGTAGCGATCCATATATGTCACATAATATATGTGCCACACCAATAAGATGGGACGTATACTGTGGATTGTCAATGAAACGAATTGTAAACGAAAGAATTGAATCTAGCGACTCTTCGTCACGATTACTAAGTGCAATGGTCAAACCACGACGTTTCCCCAGCTCTTCAATAACTGCAATAACTGCTTGAGGTTGACGCTTTGCTAGTACGGCATCTAGAGCATCGCCGTAACGAAACTTCCTTAAGAGTAAATCATACTCTGATAACCGTTGTTTCTTTTGATGCATTAGTAGGTAGTCGTCGGGATCTTGCGTTGTTTCATGTGCACCTCGTTGGAAATATGAAAACGTCCCATGGCGTGGTTCTTTACGTTCACCATCTTTTGTCTTAAGCTGAGTAATGAGACGACGACGTTGATGTACGATTACAACTCCAGTGGATGTTCCAATGGCAAAGCGTGACATATCTGATGATATTGCCAATGCAGCTATTGGTGATCCAATCTGCATCCCATGCAAGTATGGCAAAGATCCAGAGACAATGTCTTCATTACTCGCCGAATGAATACGAAGTAGACCATCGAGTCCGGCGGTGATGATGTGACGTTTATGTCGGTAATTAGTTCCTTGATCATTATCATCTTCCGACTCATCATAGGGAATATCAAGTAAACTCAAGGATGTAATAGTCTTGGCATGCTTTGTTTGGAAAGTTCCTATACATGAGCCATTAAGTGGGTTCCATACCTTGAGGGTAGTACCACCAGCAGAAACAAGTAATGATAAATTATCAAGCTTGGATACCTTCTTACTGACATTGGGTCGGGAGGACTTTGTTGGTGGTAACACCAATAATGCTTGAATGGGCTCTTCGTGATTCATAATTGATACACATCGATCTTCACCTCTTTCATCTGTTGATTCTATATCCCATACACGTATAGTATGATCATACGATCCACTAACAACTAATTGACTCCATACTGGTAATGAATTGTCATTATCAACATCATCAATCTTTCTCTTCTTCTTTTTATCACCATTATCATCTTTACGGAGGGTAATAACCTTGATGGATGATACCTTATCACCATGTCCTCTCAATGTAATCTCGGCCCCACCGCTACCTAATCCACCATCCTTCATCCCACCACTGACGTTCCATACTCGAACTACACCATCATCACCACCAGCAACGACTCTCTTTCCATCTCGCAACCATGATACTGCACGGATAGTTTTACGATCTCGTCCACCACTACCACCTTCACTAGTACTTGATTTAGACGAGTTGAAAGTACGAAGAGTGGCACGACTATTGGCATCACAAATCTTCACACTCCCACCCTCGGTACCAATGGCAATTAGTTTGGAATCATTCCGATGTGCAGCGCATGATGCTATTAATCCACCCGTGGATATATTCCGATCTGCATTAATATCATCTAATCCATCTTCTCCTCCTACCTGACTCTTCTTTTTGGTTACTTTACCACCGAATAAATCAACAGATCCATCACTATCATCACTATCTGAAAAGGAGTCATCCTCATCTTCTTCACGGGTACTTCTACGACGTTGTATTAAACTACCACCCTTTAATGCTCTTGTAAAGTCTGATGTACCGATAGTACTACGGTTTACTCCACCATATAAACTAACACGCGGTCCCGACGCAACGATCAAACTACTACTACTACTATTTGAAAAGTTTAATTGACTAATCGAGGCAATACCTGACTTGGTACGGAATTTAATCTTTGTGTATCTATTCTCGATTGGTGTTTTATTAGTTGTCAATTGTTTTACGGATTGGAGTGGTCCGATGCCGTAGTTACGCATATACCACTTACCTAATTGGGGATGTGATTCTATACCTGTGGTACCATTTTTGGTATTGCCTGTTAAATTTGATGTTGTTGATAGTACATTTTTAGTTGGATTGGGTCTATGAGTACGAAGAGTAGTGGATGGTTGAAAAGATGCCATGATATTATGATATGTGTATGAGAACGAACGAGCGCCACCGTTTCACTAATGGTACTACTCTTATTCCTCCTAATGTTAAGATATACCCACTATAATCTTCATTGACCTCCCCAAAAGCAATGAATAATGAATCGGTGGATGGTCAAAGGGAGTTGAGTGAAAATGGCGATCAAACTACCATTTTATGGCACTTCTCGCTCTATCACTTGGGCAGGGTATGCCTCCACTTTATATGGCTTATCATCTTTATAATATGGATGTGCTCATATATGTGTTCGTTTAGTATTATGGACTTTATCTATTGCTGACATGATGAATAGAGAAAGATACCCTAAGTTGCCATCTAGGTATCCTTTACTGATGGTAGGTAGAGGTAGTGAATTAGTATAGTCTATAATTTCTTTACATTACTGATAGAAAACTTGTCTGAACTCATGTCTAATCATCTCGGTGGTGGTTTCCAGCCGCCAACACCTCCACTCATGTCACTTGCTTTCTGATTGTTGATTGTAATGTCCGTCTTTTGTTCATCAGTCGATGTCGTAGACGAGGTGATAGTAGTAGAATTTGATTCATCATCCTCAAATCTCTCGGGGACTGCCCATAGTCCAAGCGCTGGATTGCTAATGTAATAAAACTCCTCTTCAATACCATTCTCATTTATCTCTGTATTCCAACCATCTTTCAGAGTACTAATATCATATCTCTTTTGCATGGCATTTAAATCTGCATACTGAAATCCTACAGATTCAATTTCTTCTTTTGATAGCTTAGTACCAGGACAATATGTAATCGAGAATCGTCCTTCGGAACTTCCATGTATTAAATGTGCAACTGCTGATAAGTTGCTCTTTAGTTCATCATTGTCATTCATAGCTTTCATGATTGTAGGAGTACCTACATAGCCGACTTGTCGAATCAGTTGGTCAATATGATTATCTTCACCAAAGGTATCAACAAAGGGTGCCAAAACTATCAACTCTCCACCATCAGCGATGGCCATTCGTGTTCTATATATTGATTTGTTACCCAGCCATGTTGAATGATACTCGTCATTCAAATATACGACAATCTTTTTAGGAGATCGAGGTAACAGATTGAAATTCACCTTCAAACTTAGTTCACATGCTAAATCATAACACTTGATATCATTACCAATATACAATCCCTTCATTTCAACATTTCCAGTAACATCATTTGTTCCCATGACTGTTAATATATACCACAAATCAAGCTTATCTTGTAAGTAGTTTTCACTAGCATAGTTCAATATTTCTCTTAGAGGATTGCGTCCTCGCCCCATCAGCTTTTCCATTCCATGAACTGCACCAATGAAGTGTGATAGATTGATTGCTTCTAACCCTCCAACACCAACAAACAAGTTCTTATTAAAGTTGGCCATTCCAAGTACCTCGTGAGGTACCACTTGGCCAACTGATATTACCAGTGGTGGCTTTCTATCATGTTGTTGATTTTGTGTTCTCTTCTCCCACACCAACTTATTTAATTGAGCTGGCCACGCTTCATTTACCTGTCCATAAGTAGCATCTGTCACCATTTTAGATGGAACATATCCAATTGTAACAACATCTTCTCTCCAATTATGCTTGATGAATGGATCCGGAATCTTGGTTGCAAGTTGTATACCAAACATTTGTTTGATTTGGGAAGGGGACATTGGTGCGTGCGTGCCAAGTGCTGGAATGATTTGTATAGTAGTTGATGTTGACTTTGATGCAGTATTACTATCCATATCACTATTGCTAGCACTACCAATATCATTCCAGATTCCATTCGTATCATTATTATCACTACAAACTTCTTCTTCTCGTCTCGAAGTAAAGTTATAATACTCGGATATATATTGTGTAATCAACCCAGCTTGGGAATGAAATCTTGTAAAGTCTGGAGGTATTATCAATACATCTGATCGTTCACCGCCAAGTGATGTTAGAAAACTTTCTATTTCGTGACGTAGTGTCTCATTAGATATTGATTCAGTAGGAGAACCAATCGAGCAGAACAGGTTGTTGTTGTTGTTGTCAGTCATATTGTAAAGAAGGTCTCCGCATCGCAACTGGGTAACTGGTACGTAGCAAGGAATAACTTTACGACATAAAGAATCTTAAATTTTAAGGATACCTGCTTCTGCGGTATCCTCTCACAAAATATTTTCTCGATTTCAAAATAAATGAGTTGGTTGGTTGAGTTGATGGTGTAGCCGTGGACAATACACCCCTATCAATAAAGAGATAACTGCGCAATTAAAATCACCATCTGTATATATTGTTTATTGGTTAAATTTAAATTTAATTCCACCAGTCGCATCTCGCCGCGCAATTAAACAAACACACAATAATCATACACCAGCCCAATAAATTACAACTCATAAATTAACAAGTACAACAACACAATGACGAAAAAGCGTGCAAGAGGATTTACACCAGACGGCTTTATTAAAATACAACGTACAGTATTACGTCGTTGTATAACCGATCGATTACAGGCATTATTAAATGGTGATTTTATTACACGTCATGATTTAAGTGATGATGATTATGATTCATTGGTTAATGAAATTAAAGGGTTGAATGTTGTTGCTCCTGTTGCTGTTGAACAACCCGATTTGGGCGGTGGTGGTGGTAAGGATGGTGATAAGAATGGGACGAGTGGTAAAAATGGTAAGGGCGCAACCGATAATAAAAATACCACCAAAACAAATGGTAAAAAATCTACAGACAGTACACCACTAAATAAGCCACAATCACCAACTGAACAACAGCCAACCAACACCTTCTCATCCAACTTAGAAACATTCATTCAAATAATAGCATCATCAATAATGATCGACGCTACACTCCGTGGCGAGAATGCCGGTGAGTCCGATACACGCTTTATTAAAAAGAAGAAGAAAATATTAATAAAAACAATACAAGGTCCAAAGTTATCTGACTTTATTAAAGAAGTGGAACGATATGATATGATTAAGAAGGGTATTGAATTTGATGAAGAGGAGATTGTAGAAAGTGAGGATAGTGATGATGATAGTAGTAGTAGTGAAGAGGAGGAGGAAAGTGATGAGGAGGATATGGATAAGAAAATGCCTGCTAAGAAGAAGACAAAGTATAGCAAGATTGCTGCCGCTGCCGCTGCTGCTGCCTCCTCTAAGGGTAATAAGGAAGGATCATCCGACAATTCGGAAGATGAAATGTCAGTAACATCCAAATCATCTAAATCATCAACCCTAACAAATGAAAATTCCACCCTCGATGGCTTCTCAACATCCCAAGCATCCTCCTCCGCCAACAACAATAAACTAACTAAAAAAGAAAAGAAGGAACGTAAACGTCTCAAGAAGGAGAAGAAACGTCTCAAAAAGGAAGAGAAACGTAAATTAAAGAAGGAACGTAAACGTAAGGAAAAAGAAGAACGGAAGAAGAAACGTAAGTTGGAAAAACAATTGGAGAAGAAGAAGAAATTGGCTGCCGCTGCTGCGGCAGCTGAGGGTGGTGGTAAAAAGAGTAAGAAGAAGAGAAAACTTGAAGAGGATAAGAAAATGGCTGCAGCAGACGACGAAGAGGATGAGGAGGTATCAGTGGATAATGAAGATGATGTATCAATGGAGGATGCATCTCAACAAGAAGAATCTGATAACGAAGAAGAAGAAAGTGCCGACAATGAAGAGGATAATGATGACGACGATGAACCAACTTTATATGAAATATCCACCAAGTCCGACTTTGATAAATACAAGGCAGACTTATTAAGTCGAGTACCCAAGGCTGTCAAGTCACGATTTCGTGAGGGTGGATTCAGTCGTTGGGGTAAGGATTGGTTACCGGTATTGGAATTAGGTCCATTTGATGTTGAACCTGGTCCGGTTAGGGATATGTGGTTGGATATGTTTGATAATGTGAGTTTATTTATATTATTATACTTTATGGTTTATATGAGAAGTTTGTGATTTAATTTTGTGCACATCTTTATCTAACCACATTACTCTATATCAAATTTATATACATATTATTTTATTTACACAGACTCAAGAAAGTGGACGTGATATGACCCGTTTAGTCTTTTGGTATGGTGTCAAGTATGAAGAGCGGAGTCAGGCATACTCATTCGTGCCCGAGGCTAAAATCATCCCATACGAGGAGGGTGAGAGTAAGGGATATTACAAAATGCCAAAGAAGATATCAAACAAAATGGAGAAGAAGCAGAAGTTAACCAAGACAGAAGAACAGATTAAGCGTGGATTGGCCGAGATTGTATCAGATATGGCAAAGAAGAAGAGTGAAAGATTAAGTTGGATGATGAAGTTTAAGGAAGATTATGAATTGGCAGCAGAAGAGGCCGAGAAGGAAGAGGCTCGTAAGAAGATGAAGGCGGCTGTATCAAATGAGAAGAAGAAGAAGAAACTAGGCCGACCAAAGAAGGATGATAGTACAACCGGAAAGAAAAAGTTGGGACGGCCAAAGAAGTCAGATAAGAAGATGGGACGGCCCAAGAAATCTGATGGCAAGAAAGAGTCAACCGCCAAGAAATGGGTGATGATGGATGATGAACAAGAGTCTGATATCGAAACTGAAAGTGATGAGGATGACAATGATTATGATGATGAGAATGATGATAGTGGTGATGAGGGTGACATGAATGTTGATGATGATAGTGACGACTCAGATGACGATGTTGCCAAGGCCGCTAATAAAAAGCGCAAGGCATCAACCTCCTCCACTGACAAGAGGAAGAAAAATAAACGTTCTAAGAATATGACTGAGGAAGAAAGAGCAATAGAACGCAAGGCAAAGGCGGCCGAGTATCGAGAGAAGAAGGCTCGTGAGAAGTGCGAGGCACAGGGTCTTGAATACGTCAAGGGACGAGTGGGACGTAAGTCCAAGGCTGTCATGTTGGAGGAGGAGCAGTTGAAGTTTACCAAGTGCGAGGAAGTATTTGTCCCCGTGATGGATAAGTTGACAAAGGCAAAGGAAGAAAGTAATGTCAAGCGTGCATTGAAGTGCATACATGCCATCAGTGAAAAAGTGGATATACTAACACCTCCATTTCTACGGGAATATCCATTGGGTATGTTGGTCAAGCAGGTTAGAAAGTCATTCGAGGGAACGCATCCTGAGGTTAAAGATCGATGCAAAAGTTTAACAGCTGAAATGAAACGAGTCTTCAACGAGAAGGACCCTAAGGTTCCTGAAGGGTTTGTGCCAGTGAAGAATAGGAAGAGTAAGCTGAAAGAGGAGTCGTCTACCCCTGTACCGAAGGCTGTTAAAGCAACAAAGACTGTCAAGTCTGAAAAGGTAGCCACTAAAGCATCTGCTGAGATACCGAAGGTAGACCGAGTTGATAGCTCAACTGAACCATGCATGTCAAAACAGAACTCAGAGATGAGTTTGGCAGGTAAAATGACTCCGGCAGCTTCCTCTGATTGTCTACCGGATACAGCAAAGTCCGAGCCTAAACAGAAGAAGTCATTTTCACTCAAGGGTATGTTTGAGAAACCCAAGCCAGCACCTAAACCAAAAATATCAGTTCAAGCGCCAAGCTCGTCAGTTATATCGACACAGCCATCTCCCAAGCCAACTCCGAAAGCATTACCATCATGGGTAACTGGTCCGGCTACGAAGATGGTTGACTTTCACGAGCAACATGCCAAGGAACGAACGTTTGGTCTTGAGTTCTTGGTTGATGCTGCATCTCTCGTATCATCTACTAAAAAGTTCGACCCCATAAGTGTATCTCAATCATTCGAGCTTGCCATCTTTGCCGAGACAAAGTTACGTGGTCGAGATTGGGAACAATACTGGGAGAAGATACATGATGTAGTGGCTATGCTTTCTCCCGGGACAGATAAACGGAATGCTATACTGCAGGGAATCATTGATGGGAATTATCAAGACGCATCGGAGCTTGTCAAACTATCGAGACGTGAAATTCAGAGTCTTAACCAACTCAGAGGCTAGGCAATAAAGTAGTATTATTACGAGCTGTGGTATATCTTCTATACGATTTCTATATCGATCAGCGCTCCGTTCAAGGATCTAGCAACATAAAATACTGTCTGAGCTGATCGACATACGAAACTGGCGCACCCGCGCAAAAAAGTCGAGAGAAAAACTTGCTGTCAAATTGTCAAAACATCGGCTCATTTACACAGCCTCGACGAGTGAGAGCCCACGATACGAGCGAGCCGTCCTTACATCGTATCTATAAGAGCAAACGAACACATTTGGATTAGATATAATATACCAATACAATGCCAGTGTCTCTTTCTCCATTATCCGAGGCTAAAGCACAATTAAGTTTGAAGACTGTAGCGTTGGAGAAACATTACAAGCAAGAACTCAAGACTATTGAAGCTGAATTAAATGCTCTCAATGAGAAGAAACAATTACTCGAAGCTAAACGAGAGACTGTGAGGTGTAAAATCAAGGAAATAGCTGACTTAGGTGACGCTGCCGTGCAAGAGAAAGGAAACACTCTTCCAATTGAAAAGAGCAACAAAGATGACGACGACGAAAAGGATTATTTGATCAGCTCAATTATTCATAATGATAGGGATGCCGCCGAGTTGAAGGACATCTCTAAACAAATGCTTGAAGGACTCACCTTTGCACAAATTGTCGAGGTCGAGGGTGAGTCCTTCGTTCTCGAACTTGAGAAGGAAGAGACTGCTAGAGTGAAGGCAGAGGCATAGATGACTTTCTCGTCATCCAAGATGAACAAAAGTAGATACATCTTTGTTCGACTTTTACGTGCTTAACAGGTACTTTATATGCATTGTGTAGTCCACTTCGAAGAGTTTAACTCTGTAGATTGAATAACACGAGCAAATTTACGTATATCTCCTTCATCTTAAGTACCTCCTCACAATCTAAGCTGGCCATCCTCATCCTCATCTAAGCGGCAACACAACATAAACCGCTTTTATCTCTGGGTTATCACCACCTCATTTAACACTAATAGATCATCGTAAGCTGCTTATCAGGCAATGACGATGTAAACAGTATTCACAATTATTGAGATCACAGTGGAGCTGGGTATTTCAATCCATAAAGCATCCCTAGCACCCCAGTCACTTGAATCACCAACCAACGCAGCAAATTGCTCCCCTGTTCTACGTAAGTTGTCACTAGCAATCAATCGCAACTCTTGTAATACTGCACTTATATCACTGGGTATCTCACCACCACATTAACACTAATAAATCCTCGTAAGCTGCTTATCAGGCACTGTTGATAAACAGTATTAACAACTAAAAACCACGAACATTATCCAACTCTTCTGGACTGAACTTCTCATTATCATTATTAACAGCATCGTCATTATCTGTTGACATTGTTATTAAGATCACAATAAGTACAAGTAACTGTAGAGGTTGGGAGAGTTAGAGGATTCCAGTCACTAATGGTAATTTTGGTCACGCATTCCCCATGAGCAATGCTAGCAACCAATGATCTGATATAGCTCCTCTACTACACCATTTACAATAAATCAGAGTACATTTAATAAGTATATTAAACGTATAGCACACCAGCTAGTGCGGTAAATCTACACCAACGCGTTCACAAAAAATAATAAACAAACTGAAGTTACAATTATCAAACTCACGTCATGGCAACAAACAAGTGCCCACCGTCTCCAATATCAGAGGCGCGTCAGATAGAAAGCAATGTGGTTCAGTTACAAGAGAGGCTAAACCAGTGTACTATAACAATAAGCTTGATAGTATTAAATCTCAACATAAGAAAGAATTAGAAGATAATACTCAACGTGAGGTTGAAGAAATTGCTGCAATAATACAAAGTTTGATAATCGAATCTCAGGTGTAGAAGAGGATGATTTGTTGCAGGAAGAGCAGAAGAAGATAAATATCCAGATGTATGAAAGTAATCGTCAAGATGTAATTAGGAAGAAGAGTGCTGAATTTACTACATCAAGAAATGAAATTAATGTAAGATATAAGGAGGAGATTGGTAGAATCAATGACAGTATTGCAATGGTACGTCAATTGGGTGAAAAGAATGAGGATTCAAGTGTTATATTAGGAACAGATGATTGTCCACCCTCTCCATCATCGGAGATGCGCCAGATACATGACAGACTAGCTAAATTACAATTAGAAGCGCCAATATACTATAATAATAAACTTGAAAGTATTAAAGCTCAACATAAGAGGGATTTAGAAGAGGTTAATCAATATCAGAACCGAGAAATTGCTGCAATCAATCAGAAATGGGATGATCAAATATCCATGATACAAACCAATGATTTGATGCAGGAAGAGCAGAAAATGATGAATATCCAGATGTATGAAAGTAGTCGGGAGGATGAAGTTGAGAGGATGAAGACTTATTGTCAAAATCTTACTACAAATCACCAGAAAAGAGAAATTGATGAAGTAAATTCATATTGGAATAATCAATTAGTCAATATACAATCAGATAGTGATATGCCTCAAAATCAGAAAGAGCTGAGGATTAGAAGCATTGAACGTAGTCGTGAGACTGACATTAATAAGAAAGAGATTGAATTCACTACTGTACAATGGAGAGAGAAGAATCAACAAATGATAAATAGGAACCTTATAACTCAACATCAAAATAATGACATTGTAGCAATCTATAAGAGGTGGAGAAAACAAGTAGTTGATGTGCAATCCAATGATACGATGCTGCAATCTGCAAAAGAGATGAATATCAGGGATATTGAAACATCATGTGAAGATGAAATTAGGAAGAAGGCGGAGGAATTCAATAGTCCTCAGTGGCTTGAGAAGTATTTAATGTCTCGTAAACAGGAGATTGATGATCAATTCAAAACAGAGATGGAAACTATCATCAACAGTAAGAAGGAAGCATGTCAATATGCAAGCGTTAGTATGTGTTCAGTATGCTGGGACGAACAATGCAACTGTGTATTGCTGTCATGTGGCCATATTTCAACCTGTTATCAATGTGGAATGAAACTATCAAAGTGTCCTTTGTGCCGCAAAGTGATTGATGCAGTTCACGATGTATTCTTCTAAAGTTAGTTTGTGAAGACACAAAAGGAGGAGTAAGATAGTAGTTCACAACAGTGCATGAAGCTATATTCATATACATAACTTAAATGTTAATCATTATACCATAGTGACAATATAAATTTATTCATACTGTCAATTATGCCATGGATGATTACTTGTTGATATGCATAATTGTCTATTATTGACCGACGATTGGTATCAAACACCTTCTCATCAATACTACTATCTGTTGACGACATGGTGGTTGGCGATGTGCTCAAGTCTTAATGCGAGGATATCCTGAAACTACCATACCTCTGGCAAGGAGCCCATTGAGCTCGAGCTCATTAAAGAAAGCACCAAATAAAGTTGAGGCCACTTGATGAAAGTGGCCATTCTGGTGGGACTCCAGGAGCGACTTATTTTTTTTTAGAGAAAAGATGAGAATAAAAAACAAACTCTCTCGACAACACACAAACTCTTTGCAACAACACCTACCAAACAACCTCGTCCAACTCAATCAACAATTATTATTACTCACCAACAATCTAACAATGGCTTCATTTTTAATTAACAAGACAAAGTCACTAGTAAGTCAACTTCAAAACGAAGACAATGTTGTTCCAGTAAAGGAAGTACTAGTTGACAAGTCTAACGACACATCGAAACAATCCACCAATCTTCCACTCGACGAGAAGAGCATCAAAGATGGCGACGATGATACTGCCGAGGTGACGGAGAATACTTCATACACAGGTGACTCTACATCACTAACTGAGAAACAGCAACCAGTATGGCAAAAGTTTTGTTACAACGAAGAGTTCAACAACAACATACAAGCCTTGACGGAAATTGGCAGCGAAACTTTCGCCGTGGCAAAGCAGAACCTTGAAGTAAGCAAAAAGGGCCTTGATGCCACTCAAGCCAATTCGAAAGATTTGAAAGAAGTGAAATCAATGGTTGCTATCATGGGCGAGGACAAGATCAAGCTGCAACAACAAGCTGCCCAGTCTGAGAAGAAACTCCACAAGTCCGAGAAGAAACTCCAGAGGTCCGAGCAGAAAAATTCTGCCCTTGCTGAGGAGAACAGTAGACTAAAGGCTCGGTTGTTTGCCGCTCGTAATGAGAAGGAGAATACGATGAATCGCCCCAGGGCAGCACCAAAAGATGGCAAGCAAACCAGTGAAGTTGTCAAGGGCTACGACAAGCACACCAAGAATCGCGACCCTGGAGCTGGCGAGGAGAAGGCCAAGGCCAAGGCAAAGGAGGAGGGTCGCTTCCTACACTAGGCTACCAGCTCGTCGTCGATGCTGACCACACTTCGTTGTTCTTAGTTTTGGGGGATATATATATTGTGTTGAAACGAATAGGAATGTGTGAGATGATTGGGTTTAATATCTTTCAGCTTGCATGAGTGGAGGGTAAATTGACTTACGACTCATCACACGTACCTATTCGCATTGTGAATTGATCATGTTGTGTTGTATATGGGGGATAATATACGATACAAACTGATCTCGCTGGGGGTGTTTACATTTACCATTTTGTCTTGTGATTGAGATAATAATCGTGCATGGCTTTATACTCTGTTGGGGGCTGCTGCATCTATTGCTGTTCACAGTCGACGAGTTGCTTTGGTGGATGGAAACGATAATTGACGAGCCTTAAACATAAAGTATTCGTCTCTCAGCCACAATGCGTATATATCTTCATCTTCTTCTCTTGCTGACATTCATCTAGTTTCCTTCACAAGTATTAAGTGACTACCATGTTGTCCTCCATGCTCATATGATTCTCTCTCACGACTTGGTATTGTTAGTTGTTATTGAGGATGGAGGACCAACTACCTTCTTTCGCCTCCCAGATATCCTTCAATAAATCGAGTCTCTTCCCTATCACACACTGTCTGGAGACATGAAGGTGCATCTATAACACAGTATATTATCCGCAAGCAGAGTGTGCCTTTAATTGTGGAAATGGCTTGATATCGGATGATTGGAGACTGAGTCGACTCGAGAGCTGTAGGGTGGGTTTCTTCTCGTATGGTATGTGACATGAGTGACATTGTTGTATTTTGAGTGGAAGTGAAGAGCAAACATGACGAGTGTAACAAAGGATGAGGCAAATCTTGGCTCGTACTTATGTGACATGTTGAGTGGTTTGCAAGGAAGTTTTAGAGATAAAGTTAATGGTGAATGGTGATCACATGTGATAAAAGCATGCTGATTACTTCGTGATCATCAGATTCGATGCTTGATGCAACACCAACTTGTAAGAATCTTGGGCTCTTGAGTCATTTCCTAAAATGTCAGATTGTCATTCTTCTCTAGATGTACCAGTCAAACGCACCAGCTTCAGTGGGCAAAAGAGGAAACGAAGGAGTGACGTCGTGTTCCATCAAAACACAACACTAAACGACCTATACTGGGACGCGCTCTGTCCCAGATGTGTCATCATCTTCATCATCATTTCCCAAGTCAGAGAAGGTAGAGAAAAGACGAAGTACTACCTCGTTATCAGAATCACCAGTAAGATCGGCATATACATGGTTGTTTCTAAATACCTCCATTGAACCGCTCATTCTAGTAAACATCCCCTCCAAGCTGTCCCTAACTGTTAATTTCTCACCCTTCTCACCCTTTTTGGCCATCTTGACTAGAGAGCAAGGCGAGTCAAGTGATGCATCAGTAGATGCTCGGACAAACCGCATATCATGGAAGAAATCAAAGCCACTTTTCTCATTCTTGGTGAGATGGGTAGATGGGCTACACAGGAAGGCAAATGGGAGGTAATTTGCGTGTTGCTCACTCAAAAGACCTTTTGTTTCCAAAGTCTGTGCTACTACAGGTGATTGGACGAGATAAAAGATTGCTCTCATGGCACACTGCCTTCTTGTTAGTGCTGACCTCTCTGTCTTGTCGGAGAGATAGCGCACATCTTGACCTGCTTGCTCTAATTGCTCTAACTCCAATAGATACCGATCTACATCATCTTGACTGCATGTGCCAATCAGTATTTCCAATGGAAGAGCATCTGTAATTTCATAGTAAGTCTTCCATTTCGAGCTACTGAGCTCTTTGGTGATAGATTGCAGTACTTCCAATGCTTCTACACGTTCTTTCTCCACAATTGGTGAGCCACCGTCGCCTAGTACTGAAGGCATTATAACCTTCTCTAATAGTTGCGCAAGAGTGTGGTTCCCAATTCCACCGTCGCCGATAATGGAATCGCAAAATGATCTATATTTCTCAAGAAGCTTTCGCACCACCCCAGGTCTATTGGATGTCCCAGGAAGTTTTGCAATGAACTCGTCAAATGTTAGTTGCTTTAATACACGAATACCAGCTAAGATGAAAAGGACGAGCTGAGTAGAGGTTTTAACTTCTTTTTGTAAAGTTGAATGCTGAATCCAAGTTCTTGATGAAGTGGTAAGTTTCTGTGTTGCAAGTTTGGCGGCGTCAATGATTGTCTGATCAACTGCTTGGTTTGCTGAAGTAAGAGCGTTTGCATCTAGAGCTCGAAGAGTACAAGCAAGGCCACTACCGCTTTTCATACTTGCAAATTTCTTATCTAACTTCTGCTGAGCTTTCTTACTGGATTGAAGTGCTACCAATGAATTTATCTTTAATATCGCTGGAAGTAGACTCATCTTCTTCTCAATCATACTCAGATCCTTGCTGACGAAGAAACTGCGAAGAACAGTCTTGTTTATGACCGTAGACGTGTCAAGATGACAAAGCATATATTGGAGACTGTCGGAGCTTCCATCCATACCAATATAGTTTGACTCGATCATTTCTATATTTGTACTGTTGATTTGCTGTGAGGTAACGGAGTGAGTAATGACATCAACACCAAGTGCCATTAAGGAGTTATTTCCTTCACTATCGTCATTACCATCTTCTTCTTCCCCTAGAGTGGTACTATTATTGTCTTGGCTATGAGTGGTGTTTCCATCCTCTTGTTGGAAGGAGAGGTTGGTAGATGACGTGTCTGATGCGTTATCATAATCTTTGATGCAATCTCCGTTGCCATCTAGAGATGACGTCATTTGACTACTGAGCATGCTATCTTGATCTATGCTGGCCGCTTGATTATCGTCGTGCCCAATTCTATTCAAAAGCGGAGTTTGAACTTGTCCAAGAGAGGATACTAATGCTGAATACTTCTCCTTTGCTCGTTCATTTGGGTCGCCCATTTCTTCCACCCAGGCATCATCCCTCACAGGATAACTTTTATCAAACTCATAAAACTGCCCCATTGCTTTGTTCATGATGTCATTTCCTACCATTGATAACTCTAATAATTGTCGACGCATGTCTTGAGGCATGTCTCCATTGAATTTAGACTTGATACTGTCAATTATGCCATGGATGATTACTTGTTGATATGCATAATTGTCTATTATTGACCGACGATTGGTATCAAACACCTTCTCATCAATACTACTATCTGTTGACGACATGGTGGTTGGCGATGTGCTCAAGTCTTAATGCGAGGATATCCTGAAACTACCATACCTCTGGCAAGGAGCCCATTGAGCTCGAGCTCATTAAAGAAAGCACCAAATAAAGTTGAGGCCACTTGATGAAAGTGGCCATTCTGGTGGGACTCCAGGAGCGACTTATTTTTTTTTAGAGAAAAGATGAGAATAAAAAACAAACTCTCTCGACAACACACAAACTCTTTGCAACAACACCTACCAAACAACCTCGTCCAACTCAATCAACAATTATTATTACTCACCAACAATCTAACAATGGCTTCATTTTTAATTAACAAGACAAAGTCACTAGTAAGTCAACTTCAAAACGAAGACAATGTTGTTCCAGTAAAGGAAGTACTAGTTGACAAGTCTAACGACACATCGAAACAATCCACCAATCTTCCACTCGACGAGAAGAGCATCAAAGATGGCGACGATGATACTGCCGAGGTGACGGAGAATACTTCATACACAGGTGACTCTACATCACTAACTGAGAAACAGCAACCAGTATGGCAAAAGTTTTGTTACAACGAAGAGTTCAACAACAACATACAAGCCTTGACGGAAATTGGCAGCGAAACTTTCGCCGTGGCAAAGCAGAACCTTGAAGTAAGCAAAAAGGGCCTTGATGCCACTCAAGCCAATTCGAAAGATTTGAAAGAAGTGAAATCAATGGTTGCTATCATGGGCGAGGACAAGATCAAGCTGCAACAACAAGCTGCCCAGTCTGAGAAGAAACTCCACAAGTCCGAGAAGAAACTCCAGAGGTCCGAGCAGAAAAATTCTGCCCTTGCTGAGGAGAACAGTAGACTAAAGGCTCGGTTGTTTGCCGCTCGTAATGAGAAGGAGAATACGATGAATCGCCCCAGGGCAGCACCAAAAGATGGCAAGCAAACCAGTGAAGTTGTCAAGGGCTACGACAAGCACACCAAGAATCGCGACCCTGGAGCTGGCGAGGAGAAGGCCAAGGCCAAGGCAAAGGAGGAGGGTCGCTTCCTACACTAGGCTACCAGCTCGTCGTCGATGCTGACCACACTTCGTTGTTCTTAGTTTTGGGGGATATATATATTGTGTTGAAACGAATAGGAATGTGTGAGATGATTGGGTTTAATATCTTTCAGCTTGCATGAGTGGAGGGTAAATTGACTTACGACTCATCACACGTACCTATTCGCATTGTGAATTGATCATGTTGTGTTGTATATGGGGGATAATATACGATACAAACTGATCTCGCTGGGGGTGTTTACATTTACCATTTTGTCTTGTGATTGAGATAATAATCGTGCATGGCTTTATACTCTGTTGGGGGCTGCTGCATCTATTGCTGTTCACAGTCGACGAGTTGCTTTGGTGGATGGAAACGATAATTGACGAGCCTTAAACATAAAGTATTCGTCTCTCAGCCACAATGCGTATATATCTTCATCTTCTTCTCTTGCTGACATTCATCTAGTTTCCTTCA
>Ga0214477_100098_pt1 | contig 57077 bp, 40 predicted proteins | sample M1_20Mar14CPVII9_FD_165058 | JGI IMG/M metagenome (GOLD analysis project Ga0214477, IMG submission 165058) | Marine eukaryotic communities from Monterey Bay, California, United States - M1_20Mar14CPVII9sort6BwellC16 | ecosystem: Environmental > Aquatic > Marine > Unclassified | place: USA...
TTTACTTGTTATATTATACTGAACCAGCGGCATAAATTCTCATAGTGCCATCGTGTTAAATTTGTGAGATTTCTTATTTCTACTCTCATAAAAAGATACCGCAGAATTAGCGGGGGAGTCGCCTTAAGAAACATTACTGTGCAAGTAGAGAGAAGTAGAGCCCTTCTTCATTAATAGTACAAATTTTTCTCAACGGCAAGATATAATTTTAATTCAGTAACTATCGTGTGATAATATCAACAAATAATTGAATATACAGATGACGTGTATTACGATTTACTTAGTGTAGTAGGCGCCCTATTAATATGCAGACGGCTACCAAGGATAGCAATAGTGGCAGCATGGCAGGTAACAGTGGTCAGCGTGCCGCTAGACGTAGGCGTATTGACGATGTTCGTCAATTGCAACAAGAGCGTAGAAGACAAGCTAATAATAGCAAACGACCTCAACTACAGCAACAACATAATGAACAACAACAAGTAGTATATGAAATGCAAGACGACTATGTTAATACTGGAGGTAATCATACCGGTGGATATCACAGTGATGCAAATACAACCCAAAGTAGTGGTAGAAGTGCCCAAAGTATGAAATCACCAGGCGGTAACTCAACTCACTCAACACGTAGCTCCTTATCAGCTAAACGTAAGAATATGATGCAACGACGTATTGAGAATAGGAAACGTATCGAACAACGCAAGGCTATGGGAATGCAAAAACAGGCAAGTCAAGAGGAGGAGTTGGATAGGGTGTATAATATGCAGCATCAACAGCAGCAGAATGGTGGTATGACGGTGCATCAAAATAGTCAGTCACAAAATACTGGATATAATCAGCCACAGTATAATCAGCAGCCATACAATACTACGCCACAGGGCTATTCTAATAACAATAATGCTGGTAGTCAGCAACAGCAGCAGTCAATTATGAAAAATAATAGCAGCAGCAGAGATTATGAACAGCAGAGGAGACAGTTATCATTTGATGATCCTGAGATACAAATGTCGATTCAGAGACAGAGGAGACAATCGCAGAGTATTAGTGGCTATGGAGACAGTGCCCAACAGCAGGAGATACAAAGGGGTCCATCTCGTAGTCAGGAGCAGCAGTATTATAATAATCCAAATCATCAGGCCATGCCTTCTTTAATGTCACAACCACAAAGACCTTCTATGCAGCCTCATTATCAAACTCCACAAAATAATAATGCACCGTATTACAATAACCAGCAGCAACAGCAACAACAATTGCACAATCATTCACAATTAGCTTCTCCTCGAGTTATACCCTCACCTCCCACGGTACAACGGAATAATGCTGCTTCTCATCCTTATCCTTATGATAATAATCACATGGCACGTCAGCACCAACCAGTACATCTAATGGGAGAACATAGCTTTGAGGAATTGGAACAATCTGGTATTATTCGGAATAATATTAATAATCCTGTTGCTAGTAATCACCAATTGAATAATATGTCTAGGAATAGACAACAACCAATTATGAATCGAAATCACATGGCACCATCGGATGAATGGGATGCTAGTCAGTCTAAGAGAGGAAGAGTTAATGGGTATACTTCAGATGGGGGAGGTCAGCAGCAGTCGAGATATAACCAGCAGCGGAGTGGTGCAGCAGTAGGGCATTATCAACAGCCAAGGCTTCCTCGTCAACCTCAGTCTACTGCTAATACTTCTGCAGGGTATAATTCAGATGGAGGGCATTCCTCATCGAGGCCAAGTCCATATAATGAGTTGAGGGCTGCAAAGCAACAGTATCAACTAGAACAGCAACGTCACCAAAGGAGAGGACCACCCCCTCTCATGTCTCCGCCACAGCTAGAGCATCAACAGCCTCAACAATATCAACATCCTCGTCGGAGCTCACCGCCTCGGCGACCCTCACCTCCAAGACAGGCACACGGTGCTGTGGTATCTCACTTTATGAGGAATCATCCATCCATGCAACAGGGTAATTCACAACGTCAGCAACGGGATATCTCTCCACAAAAGCAACACACTCAACCCCAAAATATACCACATCCACTCCAACAACAGCAGCAAAATCAACCAAATTGGAATGAAGTTAATCGTCAACGAATGTATCAACGTCAGGCAGTCTCAAAGCAACAATATCAAGAACGTCAAGAACATCTACATGAACAACAACAACAATTGGAAAAGATGGAGGAAGAACAACGCAAGATGAGAGAAAAGTCGCGATCACCCAATCGTAAGAAGAATATAATACCAGATTCACCCGTGGAGCATTTGGGTGTTCGGACTGATAAGATACAACGGAAGAATAATATTATTGTTCATCATCATGCTAATACGGCACCCTCGTCGGCCTCTGGAGGACGACAACGTCATCATCCACTACCACAACCCCCCGACGATGAAACAATTAGTGTTGCATCATTAAGGAAGGGATGGGAAAAGTCTCATTCTCCCGCAGATAGTAAGCACACGTCACGAAGTCGTAACACTGCTCCCCAGTCGTCTAGTGGCCATCGTCAACATGACGAGAATAGTCCATTTGGTGTATGGACAGAACGTTCGGAACGATTATTACGTGCACGTCGTCGAGAACAACGTCGTGAACAGAGGAAGAACATTGAAGATCGATGGAGATCTAACTTTCGTGGTGGTGGTGGTGCTGTTCAGAGTTTACCTTCATCACCTCAGAGGCAGAGGAATAATGGCAAAGGAGGTCAGCATCAATACGATTCCGGTAATGATTATGGTTATCAATCAGAGGGCGGACGAGGAGGACGTAGTCGACCTGAGAGGTATGACGATGGATATCAATCAGAAGGTCAAGATCTTGTTCGTAGCCGTAATAGATATTATGACGATCGAGATGATGATTATCACCAACCTGTCGAGGAACAGCAACAAAAAGAGGTTGAATATAATCCTGATCAAATGATGTTTAATGAAGTGCCTGATACAATCACGCCGCAAGATGCACGTGCTCGATTGTGGGATCAGAATGAAAGATTACGTGCTGTCCTACCCCAAAATGAAATGGAAGGTATGGGCAATGTTAAAGATCGATGGTCAGAGCATAGGCCAGGAGATTCGGTGGTCTCACCAAGAAGTAACTTTTCAGGATCATCGGGTGGTCGATTCAAGTCAAAGTTTGTTCATGCCGCTGCTATTGCTACACAGCAACGTGCTGTCAATATGAACGAAAGTAATAGAGGCGCGAGTTATTCTCCCCAACGTTCTCAGAGGCATCAGCAGCAACGAGGTAACTACGAAGTTAGTCTAAGTCAGCATAAGAATCTCCGTAGACGCGATTCGTCACCCCACAAGAGGTTCAATGCTCACAAGGGCAGTATGGCAGTGCTATCTCATTACACAGATTCCACTGCCGAGACTACAACTCTGGATACAAATCCTTCTCGAAGCTTTGGTTCTTCTCAGCGTCATCAAGTATCAAATACCTCCACAACTGTTCGTAGAGTTTCACCATCTCCTAAAAGTTCCTCGGGACAACAACAGCAGCAAGCTCATATTAGCTCAATGATGCCGCCCATTGCCGAACAGCGTGCATCGTCGGAGGTAGGACAATCTCAAGTCCAGAATACAACCTCTGTGGCTGCACTCATCTCGCGTATTAATGCTGTGAGTAGATCTAATCCCGAAGAGGCACTTGCTGCCATTGACTCTATCATCAAGACACAACATAATACCAGTACTGATACTGGCCATGCTGTAGCTCCAACACAAGAGGTCCCTCCTACGCCTGTCAAGATTGCATCACTGTTCTCGCCAACCAGGAATGAGACTCCACCTATTGTTAACAATGCAAAGAATAATAAGAATAAGGAACTTCATGTTGGAAAAGATTTCTTTCAACAAAAGTATGAAGAAGTCCTTCACAGTGATTCTCTTCAAGTCATTCGTGATGCCAATGCTGCTGTGGTGCGTGATCGTGCCTCATTTGATAATAGTCCTGTTGAAGAAGATGATGATTGTGGCAGTTTCTTGTCATCTGAAGATTCCACCGTCTCGTCCATGACCAATCCAACATACCAGTCAAGAAGAGATCACGAACGAGAACAGAAACACAGACATCAAAAGAAGGCACGTTCTCAAGAGGAACCTCCAGATGTGGAACAGAAGAAGTCATGGAATACACTCAAGAGAGAGTACCATGCTCGTAAGAACTCGCCTGTTAGAGATTATTCAGGGGAAGAGGAGCTTGATGTCAAGCATTCTCATTCACGTGAGTCTCGTACTACACCAAGGAGGAAGACTCGAAGTCAAGAAGAGGCACAAGAAGTTCAAGTCAAGCAGACCATGACCCCAAGCGATGAAGAGGATATTGGTTTGGACAAGTTCAGCTCTGCAATTCAAGATGAGCCTGACGAAGATAGTATTGCGTGGCGTCAGCAAATACCTCTTGTCGAAAGTAAAGATCTCTCAACAGGAATGTGTGGAATGGCATTCACCAAGTCTGGTAGCAAGTATAGTGCCGCCGAGGATAATTCTGATCTTGTTGAAAATAATGCATGGGTATCTCATGATGCAGCAGCATTTGGCAATACCGGTCGCAGTAGAAAAGAAGCTCAACCAAAGCATCGTCAAGATAAGAAAGATCCACGTCCCCATCCACCTACTGCCCCTTCAAAGAAACTTGACAACTATCTCGCTGACAATCGAACAAGTAGCTCAAAGAAGGCACAAGTGTCACATCAGTCAAGGAACAGCAAACCAAACAAGCGTGCCTCACCACCACCACTCGAACATCCCCCAAAGGCTCGTGCATCTACACCTGAGATTATGAAGTCAATGAGCGATGCATTCTCCAATCTTGACATTAGTCTTGAAGCAACAACTGCTCGTCGACCCTCACAAGAGTTCTACAATGCTCGTCCTTCTCATAATGAGTACAACGATGACCCTCCATTACAAACATTCGAGTCTGACCCCGAAGATAATCAGCAGTCGTTGAAGTCCATATCAGAGGCCTTTTCAGATGTCGGTACTAACGACATCTTTGACCAGCAAGAAAAGACTACCAGTCAACGCCGGAAGCAGTTGGAATATCTTGCAAAGAGTTGGACAGCTGATAGTTCTAGCTCACCCAATTTTAACGGTGGCAAGAAGACTTCGTTGGACAATACTTTTGCACAACAACATAAAGCAACTGAAGCCGCTGATTGGGCGAAGGAGACATTCAAGTCTAACAACACTTCCAAGCAACCAACTCTTCGATTGAAGGGTAACAAGTCACTTGCTTCCAAGTTTGCTAGCTTGGTGAAGGCATACGATGACTAAATATTATATGTTCTATGTTAAGATCAGGATGGCACGCCGCAAGTGCCACTGATGCCCAACTGCACAATAAATGTGTGTGCAGTTCACATAATACAAGTAAAATAATTCATTACATCTTTAAGTACTTTGTCTTGATTATCACTGTATGCTCTCAGTCACTATCGTACACAGGTAATATAAGATCATTCCTGCACCTCTGATTAGCTGACAAAAATGGAAGGTACCTCGTCACCATCCACATCGCGTCTTCATATTCTCAATTTATGCCCACTCAACTCTAAGACCTGATATCATAAAATGCCTCTGCAACCTCTGTGCAATTTCCAACTTGACGGAATTTAAAGATGCAGCACTCCCTTCCATCTTTAAAGTGATTGTTGGCTGCATTCCACCCTCACCTGTAATACTCGAAATATCAATAGTACCTCCAGCAACTTGCAAAAATGGTCGAACTGAATCCAATACTATATTAATCTGATCTTCATCCAAGTCTGGTGTATCTGGTAGTGATTGGACTACTTCTTGGATTTCAGGTATACGTTCTTTAAGTTTGCGTTCCAGACCCATTTTCATTGTTTGTGTTGAACTTGGACATGTGCCGCATTCTCCCTGTAGCGTTTTTGTATTTAGAGGTAGAAAGATAGAGGCAGAGGATTAGCGTTGACCTTTTTAGCTTGCAAGATTGCCACATCATATGCACAAAATAACAATTCTCCAATAATTTCACAATTGCAATTGATAACAAACACATTATACACACCTGCAATTCCAATCGAACAATAGGACCATCAATCTCACTAATAGCAACATTCCCCCCATCTTGTAATAAATATGGACGCATCTCATCTAATACCATATCAACATTATCCCAAGTTAAATCAAGAGGTTCATCATCAGAGGGGAGTGGATTGTAAGATTGTTCTGTTGGTGCTGATAACTCATCTCCCTCCTCGGTTGCAGTATTGTCAAAGGGTGATACTATTGTCATGCCTAATGTAGAAGAGGAGGATATACATCTAGTGTTGTATTGTTCATTATTCTTTTGTATTATTGAAAATTTGTTATTTGATATGTGTACATTATTATAATTTGTGGTGAATGATTTGATGGTATCCAAATTGCTGATAGATATTAATACAAATGTAGGGAGTCTCATGATGTATATATTGAGGTTATATAGGATAGTAGGGGTAGTAGCTGCCGCCGAAGTTTGTGGTGAGAAAATAACGAGGATGAATAAAAATAGAATTTGGCTATCAAACGGTGTACATTACATTGCAACGTATACTATATAATAATAGCGGATAAACAGAGAATATTCGAGAAGAAGCCAAATGATATCATAATTCGATTTGTTTTACACGCGGTCGATAGAGTATGAGATATGCAACAAAAAAGTATGTGGTAGCATTGGTATGCACAGCAATGACTCAGTCTTATGCACTGATGGCTATACCTCCAACAAGCTATAAACATAAACGATGCACCTTTATATCAGCATCAATTCACAAGTCATACATTAGGTCTACCAATCACTGCAAATCTATAGATACAATCATACATCAGCGATCATATGTACAGTCTTCAAATCACTGCAAATATACACAAACAAGTCAATACATGTCCAAGTACGATGGAGAAGATGAGAACAATGAAGATGTACCAATAGAAAAAGAAAGACAAGACAAGAACAAACCCACAACATCATTTATAGATGCACTACTCGAGATACCTGATTCTCGATTGTTCCTAGGAGATGTATTATTCATATTGATGATTAACTTTCTTCTTCAAATTGGGGCTGAGATATCGTCCCCTGACTACTGGGCAAATGGAGGACTCATGCAACCAATTACATTTCCTACAACACTATTGGCAGTCGTAATTAGAGACTCCAAGATGAGTATATCATGGATACTTGCTGCTTTATGGAATAGAAGCTACTCTTCATCGGCAGTAGAATCAGATAATATTGCAATCAAGACAACATGGCAAACATTTATAGATTATTGTTCATTGAGGATACTCTTTGAGCTTGGCACGAGCTTATTACTTACTCATACTGCTGTGGATGTCTGGGCATTAGGGATAGAAGCATGGTATACTTTAATTGTCATGTCAGGGTTTCGAATAGCCTATGGCAGATTTAGATAGCTGAGATATACAATAGTCAATCATATTGCAACATATTACTAACTTTATTTGGATTTCAGATGATTTATCTTTTCGTTTCTGCTCTTTGTGAAGTGATTCATTCTGCCGAAGCGATCATGATGTCTTATTCCCCAATGTGACCGTAGGATAGCTCTTAGTAACTGACGTTGAACACTTATGGTGGTGGGATGGAGCTCTTTTTTAGCAAAATGTCATATACCAAAGTTGATCCTGGCTTGATAAGACATTCGCCACCCTTATCTTCATCTAGACATACCCCCTTATCTGCGTAAGCTAGCTTTGGCGGAATAATTGCTTGTACTTTTTGTCCAACTACCATTTTACTAACCATATCATCTAATCCAGGGATAACCGATCCAGATCCAATTTTAAAGAGTAGTGCATTATTCTTTCCTTCAGAATGTGTTGCATCAAAGATCTATATAAGCAAGATGATATGAGCATATGTCATGATCTTCAAAAAAGAAAGATATTACTTGTATACTCATCTAAAAGAGATGATATCTACTTACCTGTCCATTAGAGAGATAACCAGTGTAATCAATAGCAACAATATCTCCGGGAATTGGCGCTTGTGGCTTTTTGCTTGTTGCTTCCTTAGTGATTGCATATTTGATTCCAGACTTTTACCCAAAAGATATGGTAGAAATATGAGGAATATCACATTTATCATTCCAAACAAACATAAATATAGAGGATAAAACTAAGACCGGCGCAATGGAAATCCGCACCTAGAGTCCCTAAAAAATTCACTTTAAAAAATTCACTAGGTGCGGATTTCGATTGCGCCTGTCTTAACTTACATCGGTCGTAAAGATTTCTGGCGCAGCATTAGCTGATTGAGGTTGTCCTGATAAGATAGCAGTTCCTCCAACGACAGCAGTAGCAACTGAAGTTGAGAGGAAAGACCGTCGTGAGCTCATCGAATCTTTTGTTGATACTTTTTCTCCCCCCATTTGCAATGAAAAAGCTGCGACATTGGAGCTGCCGACGAGAAGGGAAAGGACTACTACTATAGGTTTAATCATGATGATTCTGTACTATTGATAATAAGATATTAATATATTGCCGCTAATAGTATAGTCAGGTGTCAACATCAGGAGTCAGTAAAAAAAATGACGTGGGTATCTTTTTTAGGTATCCTAGAGGAGCGTCTCTACCATGCATGCATGAACCATTGCCAAAGCTTGCAACCTCACCTTGCCATCCTCTGTCATCTTCGAGCCTTCATTGACCGTCCATTAGCACCCTTTCGTCTCATTAGACTTTTCTTCTTAATCATGGCCTGTTTTAGTTATGAAGTAGCAAACCACAAACAAATCCGTCAAACTTAGTTTTGAGCATATCATATGAACAAGATAACATACATACGACTTGCTTACCTGAGCTACTCTTATATCCTTTACTTTCATATTCTGCCAAGTCAAAGTGTTACTTTCCTGTTTCTTTTCTTTTAAGTGATCTCTCCTCACAATCTTAGGAGTAGCAGCCTTCCTTCTACTTGTGGTATCCTCCGATTCATTATCATGATATTGTGCACGCCTTGTAGATGATAATACTCTATGCAAAGGCTCGGACTCGGGCTTGGGTATTGTTGTATCTGCTTCACCTGTGCTGATCATATCGGTCTCATCAATTGAGCAATGTATTTTGGGCTCATTATAAGGCCTACAAGGGTTCCACGAGTCTTCTTCTTCTCCAATATTTTCTTCGTCGAACTGAAGCATATCTTTCGAGTTATCACCAAGGATATTATCCAGCTCATTATCAATATAACAAAATGTACTGCATCGGATAGAGTCTAGTCTTCTTCTAACAATAAAGCCTCTGTATATACTTTGTATTCGGACGGCAGCTTTCAAACATTGCAGAGCACGAAGAGCTCGTCGAGTCATAACTCTTTGAGAAATCTTACACAAGACCAAGCACAATGGAGTCAAATCTAATGCAGGGCCATCCTCAAGCATTAATGATAGGGGGAAATTATCTAGTAGTGACGGCTGTATGCCTTCATTATGAATTGCAAAAGTTTGCCTAGTGAACTTCTCCGAGTCGTCTTGTCTCAGAATCAAGTCGTATAATCGGTTGTTGAGAAGTAGTGCTCCAAAGCTATCCGTTAACACTCCATTAGTCAATCTCCTTGTTAGATGAACAATGTAGTGCTTCAAGTGTCTTTGATATAAGATGAAGATGTGTACCTTGTAGTTTATGGGGTCTCTTATCACCATGATATATCGTCTGTTTAGATCATCTACATTCAACATTTGTCTTGTTTGAGGAATTGATAAGTCTCGACTAGAACGAAGTATGATTGAGGTTGATTCAAGAATCTTAGTACATTGGAAGAGTCCAACTTCCACTGCACTTTGAACTGTATTTGATGTCAAACTTGATATGATGGAAGAAAGGAGAAGCTTCCTTCGAGCAATGGTTCTTTTCCACAATCTTTGTATTCTCTTTGCATTCCTATTTCGACGTATATGCTCTTTTCTTTGCTCTAGAATTAGTCGTTTCATTCTATGTTTCTCCTCAATCATACGAAGTTGATCATTTGCCTCGATCATTGCCTGTTCAAACGATTCATCAGCCAAAGTCTGATCTAAGTATTGATTGTGGTATTCAGCTGCAGCATCAGTTTCACAACAATCATTGGTTGCAGTGTCAGCAACACAAACATCTATCTCACAATCAGACGATGAACCATGTTCTGATTGATCTACGTCGTCATTGGCCATAGATGGTATTTGTGTCAAAGGGAAGATTGTATCTTTCTCTTCATCTTGATAATTGTGTCCACATTGGCCAACTTCTGAATTTATTGTTGGGTTGTGTGTCGTGTCATTTCTGCCCTCCAACAGCTCATCATTAATACTCTGTAAAATTCCCGAGGAGGCTTGCCGTATCGAGTGAATAGATGCTCTAGCAGTTGCAAGTAGTGAGAATCTTTGGAGTTGACTATCATCATTGTCTTCGTGTTGTATTGATTCGCGTAGGGAGTCAAGTTCGAGGCTTGGCTGAGCATCTGACGAATCTTCCTGTTGGACCCTTGTAACCAAGTCTGTCTCTAGTTCAGCCTCAAGCTTTGCAATATCTATATCCGAAAGTAGCATGATTCAGGTGACGCTCGTGTAGTGAGAAAAATGATGGCAGAATCATAAGTAAACGTCTACATATTCATATTAATAAGTATGTTCGGGAAAATAGAAAACAGATTAATCAGTCTTTAGCCCATCATATACAATTACTTCATAATCTCATTCGGATACACAGACAAATTTACCTTATCTTCATCTATATACAAAGACGTAGTTAAGCCGTCTTCTTCTCCTCGATCTCATCGTCTGAGTCGTCGTCATCAACTTTCTTTGCTTTCTTATCAGCTTTCTTGTCGTCATGGCCAAAGACGCGTTCAAACACAGAACCGGCAGCTTTACTCAATCTTCCGTATATGCCTCCTCCAGAATGTTTCATCTCTTCATCAAACTCTCTAAGTAACTCCTCTTGTTTCTTGGATACCTTCTTTGGTATCTCAATTTGCAAATGTACAATATGATTACCCTTCCGTTGCGGGGAATGAAGATGCGATATACCCTTCCCCCGTAGCATAAGCTTTGCCTCGACTTGTGTACCCTTTGGAATCTTCATTTCTACAACACCCGTTAATGTTCGAACATCGACTGTACCTCCCAATATAGCCTGTGTTAGACTAATCGGACATTCAGTATGTACATCCAAACCATCACGATGGAAGTACTTATCATCATCTACCAGTACTTGTACAATTAAGTTTCCTCGTGGTGCACCTTCATCTCCCTCGGCACCTTGATTAGACAACCGTAAATTCATACCATTATCAATACCCGCTGGTACATCCACTACCACATCTCGTTCTTTCACTTCCATTGTATTCTTTTTCTTGTTATGTATCTGATATCTCAAGTGTAAATCTTTCTTCACACCCTTGACTGCCTCCTCAAATGTCAATCGGACATGCATTTGTAAATCGGCACCCTTTCGTGGACCACGGTTACGACGTGATCGTCCACCCCCGCCACCGCCAAAGAATGCTTCGAATAATTCCTCTGGATCAATCTCGCCTTGTCCACCGGGTCCTCCCGATTGGAAGTGGAATGATCCATCCCCACCCGAGAAGCCACTAAATCCTTCAAATCCAGAGAATGGATTACCACCTCCGCCGGGACCTCCGCCACCAAAGCCTGAGTTTGGATCAACACCCGCATGACCGTAGGCATCATAAAGCTCCTTTTGCTTTGCATCTGATAAGACTTCATATGCCTCAGTTGCTTCTTTAAATTTGTCTGCTGCAGCTTTGTCATCCTATATTGTTGCATAAGATATAGTGTATGCGTGAATATGATAATATATATAAAAACAGAGTACAATTAGCAATCTATACATAAAATGAATATAAAAATCCCAAAATAAAATTTCTTACCTTATTGGTATCCGGATGATACTTCTTTGCCAACTTAAAGTATGCCTTCTTAATCTCACCCTTATCAGCATTTTTACCAATACCCAATATATCATAAAAATCTCGTTTATTTGATGATGAGAATGCTCTACTACTACTTGTTGCAAAGGTATTATTGTTCTTGATATTTCTATTTTTATAATTATTTTGGATTGCAGATTTTGTTTGCATGGATGAATAACTTCGTCGTTGGTTTGATAAACCTCCCGTTGTTAATATTGACGGTGATTGAGAACCTATTGGTATACTAGAGGACGTTATGCTGCTACCTCTATCTCTATTATCAATAGTGGGAGTTGTACATGGTGATTGAGTATGTGATAATGCACGAGTGCTAAGTGATCTCTTGCCAGTAGCCGCTACAGCCAATGACGCCGCCGGACGACGTACCGCAGATGTAGCAGTACTTACTATACATGTTGCAGGTGATGCCATTGTTGATCTAGACTGTGAGCTCTATATCTCCTACTATGAGAATATTGAATATGAGTTGGCAATAAAAACTTCGATTATATTTCTTTTTTTTTGTGGTTGGATCTTGTGCTCATACTCTTTATTGTGTATACAAAGCCACAATGGAGTAAACAGCATTGCAAATCTATTTAGTATTGATAGTAGCCGATATTTATATATTGTATGATGTATACTCACTCACTGAATATCAATAATTTTCAAGTGGTAGTGGTCTGGGTAACTTTCCTTATTAGTGGGGTTTCCTATTTCCTTCAAAATTAATCCCTTCAAACCCTTCAAAAAAGATACCTACATCGGATACTCCGGCCAAGGACATAACCTCCGGCAATCTCTTGTAGATACAGTGTGACCGTTAAACACTACTGCGCCGCCGCCGTAGAGCACCCCTACCTATCCATTGGTGCCCTATGATATTATTGCAATACTGGGCGGTTTCTTTCGCCGCTGTTACGGCGTAGGCGGCTCACCATTCGTCGCTATATTACAACAACAATAACTTCACTGCACAACGACATGACAATTAGACAATAGCCCTCTATCGCCTCCTCCTACGTCGTCCACCGCCGCCGCAGAGCACCCATATCATATCATCAGCGCCCTAGCATATGATTACAATACTAGGCGGTCGAAAACGCCGTCGATACAGCGTAGGCGGCTCTAGATCGTCGTTATTTTGACAACATTAATAATACACATATTATTGTTACAACGAATCCCTCCTCCTCTATTAATACCATCAAATGGGGTACATTGTGATACATATGCCGATGAATAGGCGGATTAGATGCTGTCAGTGATGTACAAGCCGGATACTACATATAACTGAGGCTATAGGGGAGGCTATTGCAAAATTATTGGTAGTATTAACTACAGAGTTAGAGAGGTATTCACTACACCTCCAAAACACAACAATAACACCTCCCAAATAATGGTATAAGGATTAAAGACACCATTAATTGGTATAGATTCGGATTAGTAATGTTAGAAGTCCAGTTAATAATGTTGGTGAGGTTGTTATGATAGATTGTGTTATTAAAGGGGGAATAATAGAGAGATAGTGTGTATGAAGCTATCTATTGCAATAGAAGGCATCATATTCAACAATCAACCGCATTAAATGAATGGATAAATGAACAGTTAAAGGGAGTAGTGCTATGTACTGCTGCTAAAGGAGTCGGAAGGATGCGTATCTATTCGTAATGGGAGTGATTTGGAGGGGATATATCATATGTGTTATGTATGCAAATCCTGCTCAATTAGAGAGGGGTAAACAGTACTAAATAGTCCTAATAAACAATATAATATATGGCATCACATTCTACATTGAATTTGATGCAATAAATCACTTAACATAGATTAAATAGATGAATAGTATGTAAAATTGACAGTTTTTTGCCTACTTATCATGCCCTGTATGATGTCACCCCGGTTCGTCGGAAATGCGAACGTTTGTAATCTATTAGCAGTGCTATCGATGAGTATATTCGCCGAGTATCGGAGCCGTGGACCATACAATGGCTGGATATGGCACGTCGCCGCAACCTCGTAGTGTTGTATTTTGTTTTCAGACTTAGCGAAATAAAAAGAGAGAACTAGGAGGATACCGAGAAATAGGATACCAAAAGACGGACATAGTTAGGACATTGAGTCTTTTTGAAGGGTTTTGAAGGGATTAATTTTGAAGGAAATAGGAAACCCCCTTATTAGTGAGGTTAGCGCCAGTGGGCAGTGAGAGCCGAGAGCATTTGAGCATTGCATTGCAGACTGCAGACCCACGTTATTTAAGTTGTAACAATGAGCTTACTGTTTGCCTCATCAACTGCCTCACGGCATACACGGCATCAATTATTATCTAATGCACCCAAAATTTGTAGCGGCGGTAACCGTATAGTGGCACCACCACATCGTCATTTTGCAAGTAAGGGCAAGGGACTTCGTAGACCAAAAAATAACAAACCACGTGCTAAATCTTCTAAAGCTACACCTAACAATACAGCCAATAATGTATCATCATCTACAAAACAACAACAGAAACCACCGTCAATAGATCCACATTCACTTGCAAATGAAATGATTAATATGTCAGCACAGGGACGCACACCGGGTACAGAAGCAATTGCCAAGTCACTAACACCCCAACAACGATGGAGTAACTTTGCAATGGCGGGAGGATTATTAGGATTTGTTTCGTACATTTTTTATTACTCGTTGGCATCAGTGGGTGGTGTTGAGAATGCAAAGGCATTGATATTTGGTAGTAGCAGTAGTAGTACACAAGAAGAAGATGGTAAAACCCCTGGCTTTGAAGAGTTCCTAAAGGAAGCTAATGAAGGGAGAAGTGTTGAAGAAAAACGTATGAAGGCTGAACAGGATGCGGTGGGTGAAGTACGTGAATTGGTAGTATTAGAAAGTAGTGAAGGAGAAGAAGAGATTGAAATGGTAAGAGTGGCTGGGTTTGAGGTAGAAGGAGAAGAAAAGCAGAAGCGTCCACTGTGGAAAAGAGTTGTCTTCTTTTGGAGACGAGAGTAAGTCTTGAGGTTTAAGGTACTTGTTCTAGAAAGACTCGGCCGCGCGTTCAATGCTAACCTTATAGATGTAAAGGCAGCGATGCGCATTTATCTAGAGTATGCAAAAGGTTAATCTAAACTAATTTCTTACTACTTCTTATGATAATATCCCCAAGAGACAACCATCAACGCCTCTCTAGATGTATACTGCTATGCCCACTACAAACGCATGTATAATTAAAAGTCATGGCATATCAAGTACATATTGGAATGTAATTCCCAACATAGCAACACAAAAGGCGGAGAAAGCCAATACAATCACTCCTTCAGTATCATCTTCATTTGGATCAACATCTAATGGGCCAGCTCCTGGCACGTTTGCTAACACTCTTTGTCTTACTATACTTGCCCATTCATCATAATCTATGCTAGGTGGCGACGTGAAACATCAAGCCATTCTGCTAGTTCTTGTCCAACTCTACGATTTTGTAATCTACATTTGTCTGCTTCTGCTACTAAATCTATCGACTCTTTTATTGATATTGATATATTATCACAACTTGCTGTATCATAATCGTTGATTGAAAGTAATGTATTACCCTCAACTAATGATATTGGAAGTGTTATACATCCAGTATTAAATGCTTTTTGAAAGAGGGTAAATATAGCCTTGTATCCACTGAATTTAGATATCTTTGTATAGTCTGGTACTCTTCTTGTAACATTCCAGTTAGCAATATCTGCTAGTGTATATAACCAAGTTGAACCTGCGGGTATCCATGATGCTTCCACCGTACATTAAGAGTGGATGTATCAATTGCCGAGCATCTGATGATACAAGTATTATAACCGTCAAATAGATTGATACAATCCAAGTGACGTTCTTTTGTAAACTGTGTATAGGTAAATGTAGATATTTCTTCACTGGCAAAGTCTGTTGTGTAAGTAATATTAATATTATCTTCTTCATCATTTCCTAATGTTGTGATCTTTCCGAGTGGTATAACTGTTGCATCAACATTGTCATAATTTGTAATGATAGACTTGATACGGTTGATATCAACATGTTTGTTAATGGGTGATGTAGGAGCAGCGCTGAAACATTGTACTGGAGAGGAAGCACAAAGTAAAGACAATATCAATATCATTGATATGAAGAAATAACTCTTCATTCTGATATTTTTTCAAGGGTATCAATTTGTCTGAAGTATCGTATGTGAACTACGTTTCATAACCATCGCCGGCAGAAGAATTACCTTCTATTCTACATGCACGGGATATTAACCACCAATACCACCATACCTATGCCATTGCAAATGATCGCTGATCTCACAACCTCTCACAACTCTGCCATTGCAAATGCTGCCTTTTTTCAATCGTCATTCCGCACACCAATTGAAAGAGTACCTATAAAACATCCACATAAACAATAAAGAGAGCTAGTATATAATTGCAATCCAATGTACGACAGCTAGGTGTATGAGAGGTGTTACTTATATCGTAATAATGCTATGTAGTCTGCATCTGCAATCATTCGGTGAGAGTCTGGCCGTCGCTCTGTAGAATAGTTGTTGTTATGCACAGCAGCACCAATAGAGCCGTGCATGCATAACTAATCGATCGTTTACATATACATCGCAGATACGATTAGTAGTGTTGGATTGATAATTTATTAACATAGTTAATACAAGGCCGCGACGAGGAGATATAGATTCAACCAACACATACCATCCACACAACAAACTCAGACCACACACTACAATATTATGTCAGAAACAACAACAAAAAAGAAGAAGAAATCATCATCATCCTCAACATCCGAACCACCATTAACAGCAGTAGAACGTTTACAATCACTAAACCTAATCTCCCGCATTGCCACCGAATACAATAATCATCTAGGCATTTCAGATCGTACATTAGCTGAATTTATTATTAATCTATCTGAAAAATCTATAAAGAGTTATTTAAAAGAAGAGTTTGTGAAAGAGGGTGGTAGTTTATATCATGTTAATTTAACTGATGATACCGATTCCACTAAATTACGTATTGGATTAATATCATCAAGTATAGAAAATGATATTACTACAATTAATTTATTTAAAAATGATTTAATACAAAATGGAGCTGGGAATAGTAATGATATATCCAATGTATTCGCTTCACGAATATTACGTATAGTATGTGATATGTCACCAAGAATTGAACGATTATGTCGTAAGATGAATGATAAGAAGATGAAAAAGTTGAAGAAACAGTTACAGTCTAATAATAATGGTGGTGGTGATAATGTTAGTGGAGGGCGATTAATAGAGGGTACAAATAATTCACGGAAATTAGAAATTGGTAATCAATTCCCTGGATTGGCGGGGAAGAATTTAGTTGGTAGTGTCCCATTAGAGGATGGATTTTATGAACATAACAACAACAATAGTGCTGGTGATACTAAAGAGTCTGCTGCTGGGGATAGTAAGCAACAGTTTGATATACATGCTCGATCTAGAAATAAACGAAAGGGTGATGACAATAATGGAGAATCTAATATTGTTGATTCAAGTAAACGGAGTAAATCAAATTTACCAGCATGGATGGCAAATTCTTCGGAGAATAATGCAAGTGAAAGTAATAATGTTAAGGAAACGGGTGCTAGATCTAAATCGAATTTACCTGCGTGGATGACAAAGAGTCAACCTGCTGTAAGTAATAATAACAGTGGTGGTGGAGGAGATGAATTGAAATTATATCAAATATATACTGGCACTATATCTCGTATATTAGACTTTGGTATAGTAGTCGATTTAAACATAGCCAACAACTCCTCCTCTCCGGATAATAAAATTCAAGGTATGGTACATACATCCAACATTACTAAGAATCGTATAGACAAGCCAAGAGATGCAAATTTACGTCCAAATCAAAAGGTATATATTAAATTAATATCCATTGGTCAGCGAGGTGTACAAGGCGGTGCCGGTGAAGGTGGATTAATGTTAAGTATGAAGGATGTTGATCAAATTAGTGGTAGGGACTTAATGCCCCATCGTAGTGTTGCTGCTGCTAGTACTAGTAGTAGTGGAAGTATGGGCATGGGTGGTAGTCGAATGAATAATGTTACTGATACAGTAGCAGCATCGGCATCAGCTGCGGTGGTACATCCTGGATTAGATGTCGCGGCATTAAAACGACGTCAGGAGGAGGAGGAGGCTGATAGTATTGCCCATCGTCAAATGCAGGGAATGCAAGGACGAGGTGGTAATAATGGTGGTGGTAATGGAGGGGGTGGAGGTGTACGAAGGAAGCAGCAGCTAACCGAGCAAGAGTTATTTGAGGCACAACAATTAATACGTTCGGGTGTATTGCCCGTTGAGCAATATCCAACATTTGACAACGAGGGTGGATTGGGCATGTTGGCGCAAGAAACAACCGAGGAGGAGACAGAAGTGGAATTAGCAGACTTTGAACCAGCCTTTTTAAGAGGACAGACACGTCGGTCAGGACGTGACTTGGAACCAGTTCGTATTGTGAAGAATCCCGATGGTTCATTACAACGTGCGGCGATGCAACAGGGTACATTGGCAAAGGAACGTCGTGAGTTGCGTCAAGCACAGGCTAATCAATTAGTTGATAGTATACCCAAAGATTTAAATCGACCGTGGGAGGACCCATTGCCCGAGGCTGGTGAACGCCATTTTGCTCAAGAACTACGTAGTATTAACATGTCAGCGTTTGATGGTGCACCGGAGTGGAAACAAAAGGCTGAAAGTAAGACATTATCATATGGTATTATATCCAGCAAGTCGATTAAGGAACAGAAGGAGAGTTTACCAATATATAGACTCAAGCCGGAGTTATTACGGGCTATGCAAGAGAATCAAGTATTGGTTGTTATTGGTGAAACTGGTAGTGGTAAGACTACGCAGATGACACAATACTTACATGATTTGGGTATTACAAAGAATGGTATGATTGGGTGTACACAGCCAAGACGTGTTGCTGCCCTATCAGTGGCCAAGCGTGTAGCCGAAGAGTTTGGTTGTACTTTAGGTGAAGAAGTTGGATACTCCATTAGGTTTGATGATGTTACATCTCAGTCTACAATTATTAAATACATGACAGATGGTATGTTAATGAGAGAGTATTTGGCTGATAATGATTTGAGAAGGTATAGTGCTCTCATGTTGGATGAAGCCCATGAGCGTACGATTCATACAGATGTATTATTTGGTCTTCTCAAGGATTTATGCCGTCGTAGGCCAGATATGAAGTTGATTGTGACATCAGCTACACTTGATGCAGAGAAGTTTTCAACATACTTCTTTGAATGTCCCATCTTTACCATTCCTGGAAGAACTTTTCCAGTTGAAATCCTGTACACCAAGGAACCTGAGTCTGACTATCTTGATGCAGCTCTAATTACCATCATGCAGATACATCTCTCAGAACCAGCGGGTGATATCCTCCTCTTCCTTACTGGGCAAGAGGAGATTGATACCGCCTGTGAAACACTGTATAGTCGTATGCAAGCTCTTGGTGACTTAGCTCCCGAGTTAATCATCCTCCCAGTATACTCTTCACTTCCATCGGAGATGCAATCTCGTATCTTTGAACCTGCACCACCTGGATCAAGGAAATGTGTTGTTGCAACGAACATTGCCGAGGCATCGTTGACGATTGATGGGATTTATTATGTTGTGGATCCTGGTTTCTCAAAACAAAAAGCATTCAACTCCAAACTTGGAATGGATTCATTAGTGGTCACGCCCATTTCCCAAGCTAGTGCCCGACAAAGGGCCGGTCGTGCAGGAAGGACCGGTCCAGGGAAGTGTTACAGACTGTACACAGAGATGGCATACAAGAATGAAATGCTGTCCACGAATATACCAGAAATACAGCGTACTAATTTGGGCAATGTTGTGTTGCAACTCAAGGCTATGGGGATTAATGATCTGTTGGGATTTGACTTTATGGATCCACCACCCGTTGCAACTTTAGTGGGGGCGATGGAAGGGTTGAATGCTCTCGGTGCACTTGACGATGAAGGTCTTCTGACTAGGCTGGGGCGCAAGATGGCGGAATTCCCGTTAGAGCCCAACCTGTCTAAAATGCTCCTGCTGTCTGTCGATCTTGGTTGTTCCGATGAGATTCTTACTATTACCGCACTGTTGAGTGTTGATAATCCGTTCTATCGGCCTCGAGATAAGCAGGGCCAAGCAGATATGAAGAAGTCAAAGTTCCATCAAGCCGAGGGAGATCATCTAACCCTTCTTGCTGTATACAAGGCGTGGGAAGCATCCAAATTCAGTAATCCGTGGTGCTTTGAGAACTTTATCCAAGCACGTAGTATGAAAAGGGCACAGGACGTTCGTAAACAACTCGTGACAATCATGGATAGGTACAAGCTAGACATCTTGAGCAGTGGGAAGAACTATAAGAAGATATGTATGGCAATAACAGCAGGTTTCTTCACGAATGCCGCCAAGAAACATCCTCAAGAGGGGTATTTAACCCTGGTCGATCAAAATCCAGTGTACATTCACCCATCATCTGCAATCTTTAACAAGAATCCTGAGTGGGTCATTTATCATGAGCTGGTCTTAACCACGAAGGAGTATATGAGAAATATCATGGTAATCGATGCCAAGTGGCTCATTGAGTTGGCACCCTCCTTCTACACAAAGGCAGATCCAAATAAAATGACCAAGGCAAAACGAATGGAGAAGATTGAGCCCTTGTTTGATAGGTTCAACCCCAAGGATTCGTGGCGTTTGTCGAGGAGGAAGGGATAAGAAAGGCCTAAGGAGCCATTGAGTAAAAGCAATAGAGGAAGAGCAGAGTTGATCTTTTCCTAATCCTAAGTTAACCTAGTGAAATAGCTATACCATCCTTCACATGTTATATCCGGCATCGTCTAACCGTTTGTTTGCTCTTTTGATAACCAAAGAGAAAAATGTATTATCGCCTTCATCCTCTCCTTCTTCAATTTCAGTTTCTTTTGTCTTCTCTTTATCATTATTAACCTGTTCCCCCTGCAGCCGACCAGCAAGCTTCAAGAGCTTTGCACAGCACGTCTTAGAAATGTATCTATGTAGCTGATTATACTCAACGCCTACCATGTCAAGCATACCACTGACCAAGACAAGAAGCTCAATGCACAATGAAGGCCCAAGAAGAAATGGATCGATAGTATAATCTCCCTTACATATTGATGAAAGACAAGCATCCGTAATACTATCCATTGTTGCAAGTCGTGCCTTTGTTGCTTTTGCTCACATAGTGAAGGTGGTCTCATTTGAATCAAAATGATATCCTTGACCTTCCCATGTTTGGCTGCTTCCATCACTTTCTCCGTTATCATCATGAGTTTTCATTACTTCTCTAGTATAAGCATAAACGGCTCTTGCTTGTTTACTCAGAGACTCTCCAATCATGTTTGGCTCTATCGGTGTCCAGATAAGCATACTCAAGAAGTAAAGAATACAACCTCCCATAGTGAACACAAACCTCCATAGGGTAACAGTACCGATTGAGTCATAATTCTTTGCAAAGGATGTGCCGACATATGCTGTAATGAAGATCACAGCAAAGCCGTAGTTGGCGAAATATAATGCTACTCCACCGAATGTGAATAGCCCGAAAAAGATCACTGCTAGAGCAATATTCGGAAGTGTGATTTGAATTAGGTACATGACGAGAGAACTGATTAATAGACCAATCACTGATCCTCCTGTTCTGGATATAATCTTTTGAAGTGTAGATCCTAATCCTGGCATCGAAATGATTGCAACAGTCATGGAGCCCCAGTGACTATATAACAAACATGGGTATAGTTGCAATAGTGTATACAATTGAGAAACGAATACAATATATCCAAAGCGCTCTGTTGGGTGAATATGTAGGTAATGATATAATGGCAGCCATATCTTTGAAAAGATTCGGCATCCTTCCAAGTTGCCACGGATCTTCCATTGTTTCTGTTGCTTCATTCAATGTAAATTGTATCAGTTTAATCATTTCCACTTGGGCATCGAGTCCATGTTCAGCAAGGACTGACACTACTTTGGATGCTTCCTCATTCACTTCGTCAAGAGCACTTCTCATACGACGTTTGAAGTATGGTATGTGTATTAGCCATGAATGTTGACAGCTTTCTCCTATGCAAATGCACAGTTTTCCAACTGCTCTCTGATATTGTGCAACCTCATCACATGATGCCTCCTTTTCCTGTATCAGAAGATAGATGAAACCACATCTGATAATGTCGAGTGACTTTACTAGAGTCTGAATCTTATTTTTTGTTTCATCATTATAACTGAATGACTGGTACCTTTTAACGTCAAACCCCGCCACAATCTTCTTGGTTGCATTTACTGGGATCTGTTGATGGATGTCTGTAACCTCCCACTCGTCATAAGCAAACTGAGCAAATGGTAGAGAAGAAATCCCACGCCCCAACTTGTCCCATGATTGGTATAGTTCCATTCTAATGCCTTCATAGGTACCTAAAAGCTCTGGAAGAATAGACGTTGCAATGGTACATGCTCCACCGATGACAGTCCATAGAATAGGTTCCCATATACTAGTAGGACTAAATCCAGTGTGCACCGGCATGAACGTTGTCAAGATCTTACCAAAGAATAAACATCTCCCGCCAAATGGAGTTGCAGTAATGAAAGATACTAAGAATGCAATTGGAAGCATTGTATATCGATAAATGTAACTAATCGATCCAAACAATGCACAGAAGATCATGGCAGAGAATGATACTGTCAATCCATGGATTTTATCTTGAAGCGGGCCACCCTGATCTCCCAAAGGAACAAAGAAGGTTGCCAGTTGAAAAGGAGCAAGGGCATTGGTGTTCCATAATAATATTGTCCCTATAATCATTTGTAAACCCGCTTTTATTGCTACCATGATATGTAGTTTGCTATGATCGATCTCAAGGAAATGACCATTTACCTCTCGGCAGTACCTCCCTTGTGACTGGCATTATAATATGGATGTTCACTGTAGGCGAAGAGATAAATCTGAGATTGTATCTTTTAGATAGTGAAAAATTTGAGCACATGATGTGCACATACTATAAATCACATACCTTTTAAATCATAAGCATCTTTGCAAATAAATACAATTAATTATCTCCAACCACAGACCACACCAAAAATACTAATTGAAGAGTGAGTTTGTTAGGCGTTTCTACGTGTAAATAAGTTAATAATTTTACCCCACAAAATTTTCTTAGCAAAATTACACTAACATTTTTTACCCACTAAATATTATGAACCACCCACAAAAAATCAAACGTTCTGAAAATTGTAGTATCAAAACGTGAGAGAAGTTTCCTCAGGTATTCTAGAAGTTTCTTATCCTTCGATTTGCCTCTTTTTACCTAGAGTGTGTTGTTACAATATAAATATACTCTACCTATATAGAATATTGGTGAGTTAATGGCGGTGCTTCATATAATCTGAAGTAAATGCATGTCGTCTCATATTGTGCCTTTTATTTGAAAGTTCTCACTTATTTACATCCCATATTTTGTTTCAAATCACATCTTTCACAACAACTAACCAACCCACCACTCTCTATCTAACTTAAAACATACCGCCTATCAGATAATCAGATATCCCATATTACAGTATCACAAACAATACTAACTATACGTTATACCGTCTATCCGATATCAGAGTGGGATACAGTCTATAATTATACCATAACTCAACAACATGGGTAATATACCACCAGGCATGGGAGAGGGCGGACCGCCAAACGGCACCGACCCTAAGAAAGACGGTGCAGATGATGCAGACAAAAAGAAGAAGAAACGATTTGAACCACGTCCTCGTACCACCGGCCAGCGACGTAAACGTCGTCAGGGACCATCGGGAATACAACGTATCCCAACTGTGGTTCCTACCTCGAAATGTAAACTCAGGCTTTCAAAGTTACAGCGTATTCAGGATTTCTTATTAATGGAGCAGGAGTTTATACGTAATCATGAAGTATTTAAGCCACGTGAGGAACGTGATCAGGAGGAACGTGAAAAGCTTGAGGAATTACGTGGTAGTCCAATGAGTGTGGGCACATTGGAGGAATTAATTGATGATAATCATGCTATTATTAGTTCAAGCATGGGGTGAGTTTTGTTGTTGTTGTTGTATTGATATTTGTTTTGAGATTACTGTGTTTTTATGTGACCATATGTATAAAGTACATCTTTGAAAAATATGCTCACACCAAGTGCTCTCTTTTCTGTCTCCAATATCCTACACACATGAACTATACACTCAAATAATAGACCTGAGTATTATGTGAATATTCTAAGTTCGGTAAATCAAGATTTGTTAGAACCGGGCAGTGCGGTATTATTGCATAATAAGACTATGAGCGTTGTCGGTATATTGGAAGATGATGCTGATCCAATGGTTAGTGTTATGAAGGTTGAAAAGGCACCACTAGAAAGTTATGCTGATATTGGTGGATTGGAAGATCAAATTCAAGAAATTAAGGAGGCTGTGGAATTACCACTTGCCCATCCTGAATTGTATGAAGATATTGGTATTAAGCCACCCAAGGGTGTGATTTTATATGGTGTGCCGGGCACGGGTAAGACTTTGCTTGCCAAGGCTGTGGCCAATCATACCTCGGCAACGTTTTTGAGGGTTGTGGGTAGTGAATTGATTCAAAAGTATTTGGGTGACGGACCAAAGCTCGTCCGTGAATTGTTTAGGGTAGCAGATGATTTGTCTCCTACAATTGTGTTTATTGATGAGATTGATGCCGTGGGATCGAAGCGTTATGATTCATCTTCTGGTGGTACCAAGGAGATCCAACGTACCATGCTTGAACTTCTAAATCAATTGGACGGATTTGATGAACGTGGTGATGTCAAGGTTATCATGGCAACCAATCAGATTGAGAAGTTAGATCCAGCGTTAATCCGCCCCGGCCGTATCGATCGTAAGATTGAATTCCCCTTACCAGATGTCAAGACAAAGCGTCACATTTTCAATATCCATACATCCAAGATGACAATGGGTGAAGATGTTGATTTGGAAAAGTTTATTATGAGTAAGGATGAGTTAAGTGGTGCAGATATTAAAGCGGTGTGTACCGAGGCTGGTATGTTGGCATTGAGAGAGCGCAGGATGAAGGTTGTCCAGGAGGATTTCGTCAAAGCGAAGGAGAAGGCATTATATCGTAAGAAGGGTAATATTCCTGAGGGTTTGTATCTCTAATAAGATGGTTAGAGGGAAGAAATTGCAGCGATGAGGAACTATCGATGAGGATTAATCGGGGGCTACTTGCCGATATCCTTGGGATATGCTTGCTAGTATACTTTATTGGTTAGGATACCCTAAGCTGATTGTTGTAGGGAGTAAGAGTAAGTCCTACAAATTATTGAACAACTATCTCTCGTGTGCTCTTTTTTATCTTGTTCTATATTACGGTTGCTGGAGGAGGAAGTATCAGGTAAGAAAAGGTGTTTGTTGTGACAAGTCATTCTGTGATGCGAACACTGGTCTCACATTTTCTCACGCTGTCTCTAGAAGATCATAATAGTGGGATATAATCTGTGATCCTTCAGTCATGCTATGTCCCAGATTCGAAGAAGAAGCCTAGACTTCAAACATCGCCGCCCTGACCCTTTGAATGTGCTCATAAAACACTATAACAAACCAAATGAAACCTTGCTAACAAAGCAAACATTATACTGAACAAAATTGAAAAGAAGTAGTGGCATATTGACAAAAACGTGTGAGATGAGAGTCTTAACTGTAGTATTGATTCTGTTAGGCCTCACTGTGGCTTGTGAGTACTTTTTGACGAAGATATGATACGACAAGAAGCCCACTTACTTGAACTAATCTTTGTCTCTTCCAACACCTATTAGCTGGAGAGGAGGGTGATGATGTGCAGCTTGTCTTGGGAGATGACACAGAAGAGACACAAGGTTGTGCCGACGAGTTGCAACTCGAGATAGAGGATCTATTTAATGATGTTGATGTCGTTCAGACCGAGGACTTCGATACAGATGATGAAGGCTATTCGTTTGACACAGATGAAGGCTACGATGGTAAGCTTCATTGATTCATTGTATGTGTGGGATTGCAGCTATATCTCAAACATTCAACCACTTCAGTCATCATCTATTTAATAATGAGATTGTAAACGGTAACTGCTCCGCTGTCATCGAAGACGTTCTAGATATTATAGACGTTCCTCAGGTACAGGTTTACATCCGCGGATCATCATCATCACCATTACTCGTCATCTTCATCAAGCAGCAGCAAGAGTCGACGTTATTGGAAACGAAAGTCATTCCGAGGCTACCACAAACGATCCACAAGTGATGATTATGGTTGGAGAAGAAACAAGCATGGTCGATGGTGGCACAAGAAGAGGTCGAAAGGACGTTCAAGGTCACGCTCTTCCTGGATGGATATCGCAAGAAGAAAATGTGGTGGTGGGCAAAGGTAAGCTTTTAGGACAAGCTGTGAGTTGCAAGGACATCCATACTAAACATCTCCTCCTCTCGTAACCTCAACAGAAGAAGCAACATATGACAAGGAAAGAGTTTCGCGATTGGTATGAAAAGAAGTATGGCTCATCTGGAAGCAAGTCCTTTGTATCCAAGTCGTCCGATGATTGTGATTCTGCTTCAAAGAAGTCAAGCTCCGGTGACAAGAAGAAGACGTCTGACTCAAAGTCTGGTGATGCCGATTCGAAAGACTCGGGTGTTGGTAAAAAGAAGGAGTCTAGTAAGAAGAAGACACCTACCAAGTCCAGCCTCCGCTCTCCCAAGCCAAAACCATCGCCAAAGCCAAAGAAGAAAGATGCGTCGAAGAAATCTAGAGGAGAGAAGGGTTCGGATAAGCAGACCTCTAAGAAGAAGAAGATGAAGAAAGTGGTAGTGAAGAAAAATCCCCCAAAGCCAAAACCAAGGAAGAAAAAGAAGGGGAAAGCACAAGATGGCGAATAGACTTACAAACCTGTGCTGGTCTGTGACTGAATGTTTGATTGAGATGATCCGTTGTAGTTTGCTTGTGCTGGCCTGTGACTGAATGTTTGATTGTGACGAGCTGAATGTTTAATTGTCCCTATCTGTCTGCAAACTGTTGCGTTCTGAGTACCTTGTCTGAACCTTCTATGCTGAGCTCGCTTGTGTTTGATTGAAATGATCTGAATAATAGGATTCATAAGATAATACTGATTCACAACTTTACTTGAATAGTCAATAGCAATAACACTCTTTTACTAAGTTTACAGGTTAGCTGTCAAACATAAACTTTCTCATCTTCCAATCACATATATCCTAACAAATATCAATATGAGAACATCATACATTGTATCACTGCTGTCTGTACATTTGTAATATAGACCCTTCTTACACACAATTCATGAAGGGTATACCGCCACAATCTTTCCCATCATCTGAAGTAGTCACAACAGATTCATTGCCGCCATTTGCATCCTTGGTCACAACAAACACATCTAATGTACTTTCAGGATTATCAAATGACTCATCACCCATGAATTGATCTACAGTTAATCCTTCAGGAGTAGGAGATACATTATGGCGGGGGAAAGTATCCACGGTTGAGATTCCTGGACCATTATTCTCCTCATAATTCAATGTCTTGACGCTGGTATCCAAGACACCATGCAATGGCGGCTCATCCTCATCGTCACTAACTTCAATACCATTTTCAAGGTTACTTCCCCACATTGGAATGGCATGAATAGGGGGAGAGATGTCATCAATGGTGCTATCACAAGGGAAGGCTCCATCTTCTTCACCTGCATACCTCTTGTTTCGGTGTTTAACAGCAAACATTAAAGTAAGAAGAGCTACCAACCCAACAGCAACGCCAATGGGTGCCCAGAGATGTACACCTGAAGGACTAGACTCCTCCCCACCGGCATTGGCCGAACCTGATGATGCAGAAGCCAGATAACTATCTCTAAACTTTCCATATTCTTCACTCTCAACCATATCTGGTTCTTCAATCATAGTGCCACCGGCAATACCACCACCAGGCATGGCATCATCAGGCATTGTATCAGGCATTGCAGCATCAGGCATTGTATCAGGCGTCACTGGAGGCGGCATGATAGAACTGCTTTTGGCAGACTTAGGAAAGAGGCTTGCCTTACCACTCTTGGAAGGTGGAACGGAGGTAATTCCAGTAAACGGTATGGCTGTCGTTGTGCTTCCATTTGATTTTGAACTCTTCGTCTTTGCACTCTTTGATTGGCTACATTCACAAAGCTCGGGGGTCGAAGTAGATGTAGCATCCGTTATTACAGTCGCCCGAGTGGTAGTACTGTCTTGACTTTTAGCAGACTTACTCTTTCCACTCTTGGAGATGGGTGTTGTTGTGGAACCAGTGAAAGGAGGTAATGTCGTTGTACTTCCATTCGATTTTGAGCTCTTACTCTTTCCACTCTTCGAGGAGCACACGCAAAGTTCAGGGGTGGAGGTCGATGTAGAACCTGCAACCGTGCTAGAAGGGGGTACTGCAGTGCTAGAAGAAGGGGGTAGTGCTGTGCTTGTTGTTTCAGTACATTTCACGGAGCTTTTTGCTGACTTGGACTTGGATTTTCCACTCTTTGTTGTGCTAGTAGTACTGGTGGCAGTAGAAGTAGTTGTTGTTGATGTCTAAAGAGAGATGAAACAGAGAAGACATATGTTAGTTAAGTGGTGGATATTCATATGGGAAGATCAAAACCGGCATCCTTTTTACAGAGGAAGCTTTGGCTTACCTCATCACATCCCTTTGATTTCGATGACTTGGTTTTTGCACTCTTAGATACAGGGATCGTTGATGTTGTAGACCCTTGAGTAACTGTTGCTCCTGTAGTTGTTGTCTAAAGAGGGAAGGACGAAAGTAGATGGTTAGTAGGTAAATGATTTATTGGTAGCGGTATCCAAAAGATACCCTCGTATTCTTCTCTCGACAGATAGACTAGACTTACCTTCGATGATTTGCTCTTTGAACTCTTCGAGATAGGGATTACTGTAGATCCAGTTCCAGTTGGATCTGTTGCCGTTGCCTGTACACAAGGTAAGTGAGAGAAGAATGCAAGTGTAAGCAATGAATATATCGATCTGCGATTGAAAATGAAAACTCTCAACTTAACAATCTGTCTTACCTTGGAAGACTTGGAAGATCCACCTGAACTCTTCATTTCTGCAATACCAGATGCATCTGATGCTTCACTATCTTCACCATCACTAGTTCCATCGATATCAATAGCCTCTGATATACCCATCATAGTTGCTAGGGTAGTGGTAGTCTTGGATTTGGTTGACTTGGATTTACTACTCTTGCTTGTCAGCATATCAGTCGGCGATTCAGTAAATGTGGTTGGTGCTGAAGTCTTGGCCGACTTTGATTTACTACTCTTGCTTGTCAGCATATCAGTCGGCGATTCAGTAAATGTGGTTGGCGCTGAAGTCTTGGCTGACTTTGATTTACTACTCTTGCTTGTCAGCATATCAGTCGGCGATTCAGTAAATGTGGTTGGCGCTGAAGTCTTGGCTGACTTTGATTTACTACTCTTGCTTGTCAGCATATCAGTCGGCGATTCAGTAAATGTGGTTGGTGCTGAAGTCTTCGCTGACTTGTGAGATTTAGTGCCTGTGGTTTCAGAACTAGGATCTAAAAGCCCCCATAGCTCGTCTCTATTGTCATTCCAATCTTCATCATTAGCTCCAGCAATACCATCAATCAACGACAGGTCCTCCTCTTCTCCTGTCCAAATTGCAAAGTTATCTTCAATGGTTCCTTCCTCCTCTTCTTCTTCCACTAAATCCCAATTGATGGGCATATCAATATCCTCCTCGTCTGGGGTCATATCTATTTCGACACATTCTTGACCATTCCAGTTACACATATCATCATAGAAACACTTCCTCCTGTTGTGGGAGGAACATGGCTTTGACTCTGGAGTTAATGAGTTCCATGACTCGTCAGAGTTGTCATCTCTTCCTTCATCAGTGATGACAACTTCTGGAGTTACTGAGTTCCATGACTCGTCAGAGTTGTCATCTCTTCCTTCATCAGTGATGACAACTTCTGGAGTTACTGAGTTCCATGACTCGTCAGAGTTGTCATCTCTTCCTTCATCAGTGATGACAACTTCTTCTTCTTCTTTATCATCTAGCGGTTGAGAAGATATCACTTCGACCTCGTCTACTGGAACGGAAGGCTTTGGTTTATCTTCGGGCTTTGGCTTATCATCTAGCGGTTGAGAAGATATCACTTCGACCTCGTCTACTGGAACGGAAGGCTCTACAGTACTAGGAGTTGTTACCACTTCTGGCACCGTTGGAATATCACAACGTACACGTTCTTGAACTCCGGGTAGATCATCGTTAGTCATCTCCTCTGAAGTGCCGCCGGTACCAAAATACATGTGATTGTTCGTCGTCTTCCTAAAACATCCCTTAGTTGGGAAATCTCTCATGTAGAAGGTACCTCCATTGTCCATGCTCTCATGCTTTGCTTTACACTGTTGATATGTAAGACAGGCGATATCACTTGGCGGTTCGGGCTTCGGTGCATCACAACGTACACGTTCTTGTACTCCTGGCAAATCATCTTTAGTCATCTCCTCAACACTACCGCCAGTACCAAAGTATATATGCTTGTTCGTCGTCTTGGAAAAGCATCCTTTAGTTGGGAAATCATTCATGTAGAAGGTACCACCATCATTCATGCTCTCGTGTTTTGCTTTACACTGTTGATATGTTAGGCAGGCAACAGAGTTATCTCCCTCTCTTTCACCTCCTTCAGGCTTAGGAGATACGTCATCTGCAATCGATGTTGGCGGTGCATCACAATAGACACGTTCCAAGATCGCAGGTAGATTACCATTACTCATCTCGTCAACACTCCCCCCGGTACCAAAGTACATCCTTCCATTATCTTTCTTAGAGAAACAACCCTTCGTGGGAAACTTAGTACTTGAGTTAGCATCTGAGTAGAAATCACCAGCCCATCCTAACGATGCGTGCTTTGCTCTACATTGCTCCTTGGTTAGACAGATAACTGTACCCGGTGGTTGAGGGATGAACATGTTCTGTTGCAATAATGGATCAGCTCTTGCATCGATTGATTTTATACTTCCATTGAGGCAGATTATTAGTAGGGGTACAGACCCCAATATTGTTTTGATAGGCGGCATATTAGTTATCTATTGAGCCACGAACTATCAGATATATGTTATAAACTCGTCTATATATACAAGAACTATTGTTATCAATAGTACGTCAGCAATCAATCAATCAATCAATCAATCAATCAACTAATTTAAATTATAAATTGCAATCGTATTCAAACAAACAATTGTGATGCACACACTAGCGCCACTGAGTGCGGCGCCTTACATCACATCCAACGCATACATAGACTTTCTTACATTCTCAAATCGCTTAACTCACTAAATAGTCATGTACTCAACGCCTGCGGCCTTTACTCACATCGTTGTTTGTCGGATGGAAATTAAAATCAAAGCCAGAATAAAAGATGTGTGTGATTGATGGTATCCTTTTTGACTTTGCCTCAATTGACTGGGCAGAGGAGATCTGAGGAGAGGACTAAAGCATCATTTGAAGCTACTGTGATGTAAGATGATTCCGTCCACAGTAATTGCCAGACGTGCCCTAAATATAGGGCAATCACATCGATCTACTTCGGTGATAAGATCCCAGTTGTTTGTGCCTCACAAGATACCAAACACAACAATTGCAAATGACATCAACATAGGAGTAAGATTGCAACTTTATCAACAGGTTAATAATAATCGTATGATATCAACAGAAGGTGGGGAGAATGTTGAATCTGATCAAAGTATATCTCCTGGGAATACCGCACCAGCATCTGAATCTCCGTCACAGCCTATACACACTCGTCCACCAGTTACTAACTTTACAAAAATGCTTCAATATCAAAAGCAACCATCACCACATCAAGACAATAGAAGAGGTAACAATAATAATAACAACAACAACAATACTGGTGGTTTTGCTGGCTTTGCACAACGTCGAGAAGGTAATACCAATACTCCGAACAACTTAGCAGCAGAAAGACCATCATGGCGTGATGGATATAAGGCAAATTATCGCCAGTATAATAACAAACGACGATCTAAAAGGAAGAATAGGAAATCACCACAACAACAACCTGAATTAAAGTTACCAACAAACGTGGCAACATCTGAATGGGTAGAAATATCGGGAACACCGCCTAATACAAAGTTATCAGATTTATATTCAAGTTTAAATTCAATTATTGAATATGAACTAAACAAGGGTATATTGGACTTAGACTCGTTGGGTAGTTTAGATGGTGTAGATAATGCAACCATGAAGGCATTGAATAGTGTTGATGCCTTGAAGTCGTTGTATTCTGAACAGAATATCAATGGTGACAACAATACCTTACCATTATGGACACCATCGTCAGATTACTTTGACTCACTACATAAGGGAGGAGGTGATACATGTCCAATTATATGTGAGGCACGTATTCATCTATCATACCGTGCCCGACCTATGGGGTGGTTCTTACGTTTTCCTAATCGGAGTGTAGTGAATGCAGTATTAAATCATGTTCGTCGAGCGAGATATTCATGGCATGATCTTAGTCTCAAGGAAGCTAGGAGAGATTGGAGAGAGGGATTATGGCGTGGTGTGTATGATGAATACGAGGTAAAAGCAAATGAGAAGGAAAGAGACATGGCCTTGAAGGAGGAAGATCATGACGAGAAGGAGCTGATGTGGGGAGGCGAGTTTACGACGGAAGAAGAAACTGATATAGTTATGAAAGATGAAGGTGAGACTGAGGTGGTTGAGGGCGATCTAGCACCAGAGACCACTAGTCAAGAGGAAGGCGATGACAATATGCAGGCATCTGACATTGAAGGGTATATGAACAATTATTCAGAAGCGTTTCCTTTTCCAAGGCAAGGCCAGGTGTCAACACCATCGGCGTCTCCCAATCAACTCCTCAAAGTCGCATCATTGCCACTCAAGATTAGAGAGTTCTTACCCTACCCCTCTGACATCCCGATTGATAGCGACCATCATAGACAACCACCTTGGGAACAGCACTCTTTTCATTTGAGTTCAACATTGAACCTATCTGAAAATGTCGTTAGAGTTGAAACAGAGGATCTTAGAGTAAATGAACGAGATGTTCGGTTTTGGTTTCGCGGATATGATACGGAGTCTATCCAACTCAAGGAGAACTCTAATGAGTCCACAGTTAATGGTTTAACACCATATTTGGCAGAATATCCGGAAAGACAACTTAATTGGAATGTCAACAACGTTAGTAAGGATCAAAGTAATGTCGATTTCCTCATCAAGGGCATTCCTCATCGAGAGTTGAAGTATGAACACAAGAGAAAGGGCACTCCAATTAAGTCAACCAGAAATACATTCCTGGTACGTTTTGCAACTTCATCTGATGCTCGTATGGCAGTTCGAGACAAGGGAGGAAAACCAGCCTATCGAGGTGGTCCATATATCTCAATGTCGCAGTATCCAAATATTATGTAACTACATGTCCATAAAAAGAGATCGCCGAGGATGAGCTCTGGATAATTCTAAATAACAGATAAATTACTTACTTAAGCTTTGCTTGCAAAGCATTTTATATATTCGATATAGATGCTTATACTGATGCTTTGAAGGCAACTAACAAAAGACAGTCGAGAGACACATACATATGAATTCAACCAAGGATACCGTCCTCAACTCTCATAATCAAATTTCTCTAGAAAGCACATAAGAGTTGCTCTTCTGTATTGAATAATGATCCGCTCACGCTCCATACCCACTGTACTCTCTCGTATAACGGGAGATGGTATACATGCCGTTCTTCTTATTGATTCAGATGGCGAGTTATTGGGAAGTTACGGCAATCCACCCCCACAGACACATAATAAAATTTCACAAGATGATAATAATGTATTAAGTTCACAATGGCCATTAGATGCATCATCCATAGGTGCATTAATATCGGAAGTAGCCGGTGATTATTCTCGCATGGGTGAGGAGTTGTTATTATTAGATCCACAATATGATTCGTCTCAACAAAGACAATCTAGCGGTGAAGGAAGTAATGTACAAAAAGATCAGAGTAGTGATGGACAACAACAACAGAATCAAAACCAAAGTAGTAGATCATCTAGTGGCGGTGATGATGAAAGTTCATCTACAAACATGCAACAGGGTGGTAGTGCTGATGGAGGAAAGAGTGGTAAGAAGGATACGAATTTAAAGAGTCTTGTAATCGAGATGGATTATGTAAGTTCATATTTAGTATTGATTGATACATATTATGATTTGATTCTTTTAAATTATGTATATTTCATTGTATGAAATCTTATCATTATCTATGATTTATATATCTTTGCCTTCTAATTGTACCTATACACATGTGATACTACAAATGATGAATATAAATGATGTTATATTACTAAAAAGGGAGTGGTCGGAGTTGCAAGTGCTGGACCAGACTTTTATGTTATAGCTCTTGCAGATAGTTCGGTTCAACACGGCGCTTTAGTTGGAAGACTGAGAACATTAAGCTCGCATGTGAAGGAGTCTTTATCACAGCTAGATTGATTCATCACATCACCATAATACACATTTTATTGGTGCCAAATGAAAATAGTTAAACATTGATATGGTACATATTCGCCTCGGTCAATGTGATATAATCTTAAACGAATATACCCAATTATTCCAAGCCTCCTCTTGGCAGCGTATTTCAGAGGTTGATATAAGAAGAAGTAGATAATTACGCCTGGTTGCATACCCTTGATGCTTCACTAACAAATTTTACTCCCATCTCTCTATACTCTTTCTTCAAGCCAATGGTCTCAGTACTGAGTTCAATCACAATGAATGTATATGTACTACTCGTCGTTATCTTTTCCCTAGCATTCTCGGCACCAGTTATCAGGTTTACTTATAACAACTACTGTATATCATGTCTAAGCAGCTTTCGCAGAGAGATAATCAAGCTGAAGGAAAAGATTGCAAACAGAAAATCTAAGTTTCAGATAGAAGTTGAAAAGATTGCAAGTCAGTATGGTGGAAGAAGTTCGAGCTCTAGCGATTTGCAAGTCTAATGCATTGTGCTGCGAGGCTGTTTACATAGAGGCTCTAGTTATTTGCAATCTAGTGCATTAATGTTGCGAGAGGCAGTTTAGAGCTAGCTCATTCTAGTGATTTGCTCTGATGGTAGTAGTTGCAGTTTGATTCAACGAGCTTGGGCCTACATGAAAGTTCCAACTTGCTTGTATGACAAATGGAAGTTCATTTCAACAGGTTACTATAGCTTACTCAATACTCTTGACTAATGCAAACAAGCTTTACTTAGATCTGATGGTGAAGAGACACTTATAATTTAAACTTTTTTCAATATCTTCGGCCACGACCTCCGCGCCCTCTTCCAAATCCACCACCGCCTCCGCTCATGTACCCTCCTCTACCGCCTCTGCCTCCAGAATAGCCTAAAAGTTTGTTGATAATTGAGTGTTATGTGAGTTACGAGTATAATAAGATCAAAGAAAACATTCCAACGTTGGATAAAACTTACCTCTTCCTCCACGACCTCTACCCCTGCCACCAAAGCCGCCACGTCCACCAAATCTAGGTCTAGCCATTGCCTTCAACTCATCGGGAATGACCTGCTCGGCCTTTGTTAGAATCTGCACAAGCTCGGTAGCCAATTTCTTATCCCCGGGTGTGAAGAATGTATGAGCAACACCCTTCTGACCTGCTCTCCCCGTCCTTCCAATACGATGGATATAATCTTCAGCTCCATTAGTACCAACAGGCATGTCATAGTTGACAACGGCACCAACATCTTTGACATCCAAACCACGAGCTGCGACATCGGTCGCGATTAACATACGAAGTGTACCCTGCTTGAATGCATTAATAACCTTGGTACGTTCCCACTGTGCACGATCACCATGTAACGAATCACAGGCAAATCCCTCATCCCAAAGTGAATTGGCTAATTCGTGTGCAACATACTTCTTGGCAACGAAAACAATAACCTTGGAGTGTTTCTTACCACCCAAATCAACTGGTTTTTGACCAAACCGATTAGTAGCTTGTGGTTTCTTCTTTTCTTCTTCTGGATTTTCCTCGGCAGTATTGATTAGATTTGTCAAAATCTCCTTCAGTTTATCAATCTTATCAGTTTCATTGCACATGATAATATTCTGTGTAATATCCTTGTTTGCATTCAATACATTAATCTCACCAACATTAATCTGTATTGGGTTACTCAAGAAGTCAAATGCCAAGCGTTGTATCTCCTTAGGCCAAGTAGCTGAGAATAGTAACGTTTGACGTTTTGTCGAGTCTGGTACATTGGCCATAATTGAACGGATTTGGGGTTCTAGAGTATTGAGGAATGAATGAATGTGTGAGCATTTTATAATCATGCAAATGCATCTACATTATAACACAACAGAAGATACAACATCATAGAAGCAAACACTTACCGAATCCCATGTCAAGCATCCTATCAGCTTCATCCAATACAACAAATCGCACACCCGACAAATCTGCCTTTCTCATTTCAATCAAATCATTAATACGACCCGGAGTTGCAATTACACACTCAACACCACGTTCCAAGGCCGCAATTTGTGGATACTTGGGTGAACCGCCATAACAACAGACACTCCGGATACCATTCGGCCTACCAAACTTTTGTGTCTCATCTAATATTTGACATGCCAATTCACGTGTCGGGGCTAGTACGAGCATCATGGGTCCTACCTTGCCATTACGTTGGCCTTTATTTTGAATGTATTGATGGAAGGATGGGAGGAGGAATCCACATGTTTTACCTGATCCGGTCTTTGCAATACTGATTAAGTCGTTACCGGCAATTGCAAGAGGCCAAGCCTATATAATAGAGATGTGTGAGTTATTGAGGATGGAAATGGGGAGATATGTATTGCAGAGAGACATATGTTATGTACAATTTTGATCAAGAGATATGGTAGAAAGATATGTGAGATACAAATAATATATATGCAAAGCCAATAAGCAGAACTATACACAATAGATACAATACAAAAAAAAAACACTTACCTGAGCCTGAATAAGTGTAGGCCTCTCAAAGCCAGCAGCCTTTAATGTCTTTTGAATAGTAGGATTAAACGGAGCATCATCAAATTCAATATATGGATCCATACTAGTAAACTTCTTCTCACTGGAATTTGTACCATGTCCCTTTACTGTAATATTATGTAACTTACGCCATTCTTCTGTTGACTGTGATTTTTCAGAGGCAACAATCTTTGCATTGTCTTCTGCCTTGTCCATTGATCGGGTACGTAATCGTTTCGTTGCTGGTTGTTGTGCATCACTGCTACTACTGCCATTTGCAGTATTAGTTTTATCACCATCAAAATCACCAGACCATGTTCTCATACGTTTCTGTTCCTGTTCACGATCTGCATTGGTATTGTCTGCATTTAGTTTCTCTGCCTCGCGTTTACGTGCCTTGTTGGCTTTCTTATTCTTTTTTTGAGTCTTTAGTTCCTCGTAGGAGATTCCTAGACTTTCAGCCTCGGCCTTTAGTTTAGCTTTTTTGGCTGCCTTCTTTGCTTTATCGTCTGCGGCACCCATGATTGTATAAATTATGGTAGATATATTGATTAAAGAGGAGTATGTTGTATTGTTCTAAAGTTATGATATGTTGATATGAGAGTAAAAATTGATAAAATTGGTTGGCTGTGAGTTACCATAGTGCGACATTTATCCTTCTCATTGCCGTATCCTCTTGAAATTTTGGTACCATCTGGTATTCAGAAATAATGCAACACGCACTCTTCCTGTTAATATTCTGCTATGTAATATCTAATATATTGTAGGTAGTGGTATTGCATATTCATTGGCATCTTCTATTGATCATACATGTAAGTGTTTATTGTGATTACTGCTGTGATTATTTTATTGACGCCCTAACTTCTTATTCGAATTCTATCATAGACTTCCCGACATAAAACAATGAGCACCCTTTCAAAGATCACTTCAGGATTTCTGAGTCTCTTTATGATTCAGTGTATGCTTGTTCCTAACTTTATCACACAGACCAATTTCGAGGGCATTAAGCTGGATGATTATCATGTATTCCTCATGCGTGCCTTTGCTATCCTCGGTTGTGGCCTTTGCTATCTGTGGTATCAGATGGACGCTTCGATGATCAAGTTTCAAACCATTGTCATCGTCCTCTTTGGACTGGCAGGTCCTGTCTACGCCCAGTTTTACATGCCCGTCAAGCTTCCAGATCATTACCTTCCCTTTGTCGGATTTACAGGGTTAATGGCGTATCATTTGTTCAAGCTCTTTGAGGAGGCAAAGGGAGCCAATGGGAAGAAGGATTAATTATTACATGGTACAGGATGGGGCAGACGTGCACAGTGGATATTTGTTTACTATAAGTATCTTTGTCTTGGCATATCTTGGTTGGCAATGCCCTTCTGTCTCTAAATCAAATAATCTTTGTAATGATTAGAAATACTTATTGTCGTTGATCTCTTGTATGATGTATGTTACTATCAATAACCGTAATATACTTTGGGTAGATGAGTGATTGAGTGTTTTGATGTCGGGAGTCATCATTGTTAAGGATAGACATACTTTAAACTGATATAAACTTCTTCTTTGTTCAGTGTCACGGCGAATGTATTGCGAAACTTCTTCCCCCTGTTGATTGTTGTCGTCTTTGTAAACTTGTCATTCCATATCTTATTCATATCATCGTCTTCTACCTTTGGTCTTTTAAGTACAAAGAATGATATCTTGGGTGACTCTCTACCCATATCTTCCATAATCTCAAAACCAACAGCTTTCAGTATCTCTTCAAAGTATGATTTAGTCATGAACTTAGATTGTATCAAGCATAATTTTGGCAGAGTTATGAAGCACATTCCTCCAGGGCGTAATTGCTTGTAGCATAGATGTAGCATACTACCACGCTTTGCCGGTGTAGTAACACAGTTAATAACCATTGAGTTTACAATAACATCATATGCTTGCTGTTGTTGATTACTTGTGGTAGAAAATGTCGCAGTATCAAAGTTGCAATTGGGTAGTGGTAGGTCAAAGAAGTCTAACTGTTGTATCCTAGGATCTGTTGATCGAATGTCAATTGCCTTCACATCAAGATGATAGACACGTTCAGTTTGGTTTGTTGACTCGTTGCCTTCCTTCTTCATCTTATTGTTACTGTCTTGTTGCCTTGTATCTGATGATGTATGATTTGTTCTTATTCTTGTTCGTTCTGATGCGTCTAGTAGTTGTGTGTTGATGGCACCAACTTCTAACAACCTTATGTTTCTCCTTTGTCTCTTTTCTTTCTTTTTCTTCTTTTCACTAGTTGTATCATCAGATGAAAGTGGCAATCCATCCAACCATCCAATTCGTCCCAAGATACCGAGTACCCATTTACTTGTGGAGAAGAGAGATGTATTCATCTGACTTGCACGTTGATACTCTTCTCTTCCCCCGATTTCAGATAATTTGTCATCCCATTTCTTGATCTCTGCCAGTAATTGTATCTGATGTGGAGATAAGGTACTGTCTTCTTTGTGGTTACTATCTTTTATTGTATCATCATCGTCTATGCAATTACTACATCCAGCTGCTTTTGCTTTCGCTACCGCGGCATCACGCTCCTGTGTATACTTATGAAATAACGTTGTCACTTGTCTTGCGCGTTTACGAGATCGTAGTGCTGACGATTGAGGTGGTGTAACCAGTGGTTGTGGTTTCCTCTTCTTTGCCATAATTTTGTTCTACTAAGTTGTAATGTTCGTAGGGAGTTATATTGATATCAATACCGCCATTACCAGATATCTGTATAGAAAGAGCGTTTACAAACTGAAGAACCGGCGATATACAGACTGTATTTTAATATATTATAATCTCTCCCCATAACACCATGTGATTGCTGTGTTGTGATGAGTGATTACATAACCGTTTAGATTCTAATTCCCAGTATGAAAAATTGCACCCTCCTCTCCTCCCCTACTCATCTCTTCCTTCATTGATATCGTGAAGTAATAAAGCAGGGATAATGGGGAAAAAGAATAAGAAGAAAAAGAATAAAGGCGGCGGCGGCAACAAGAAGCAGCAGACAAAGAAAGTGGATACCACCACCGATAACATTGCAGCAACATCTAAAAATGAAGTTGATAAAATAGTAGATCAGCCTACAAAAGAAGGTGTTGATATATCAGTGGAAGAGAAGATAAATAAAAATGAAGTCAAAGATGTTATCACAATCGAAAAAGATGAGTTGGTAGTAATTGATGATACAAATATCAATGAAGATACTGTGGAGGATACGGATAATGATAACATTATTCCGACAAGTGATGAGGGGGAAGTTGTGGTGACTGAGCTTCCACTAGAAGAATCTACCAAAGTTATTACCACCGATACATCTATAGACAAGGATAGAAAGAATGCAGTAGCTCAAAATGATGTGGATGAAACTAAAGAGCCGGTAGTAGAAGTAAATTGTGATATTGATGATGCCAATAACAAGGATGAATCGCCTGTTACTGAGAAAGCAATCGATAGTGTTGATAGTAATTACAAAGAAGAATCAAGTAATGATGCTGATAAAGTTGATACAACTACCAATACTGTGGCAATTGATAAAGATACCAAAGAGAATGATGCTTCTGTTTTGAGTGATATAGATGATATTGTGAGTGAGAAAAATGCTGATGTTTTGAGTGATAAAGAAGTTGTTGAAACTGTTAGTACAGTATCTTCAGAGAAAGAGACAGGAAAGGTCAAATCCACAGATGCGGTATCAAGCAATAATATCACTACTGAAGATATAAAGGCACCGCCAAAAGTTGCCGAAGCTGAACAAGTTGACGAAAAGGAGGAGTCAACAACAACTCCAGAAAATACAAAAGAAGAAGTTACACCAACATCTCCACAAATGCCTAGTCCTGGTATGGCAAATAAAGACAACAAAATACTGACACCTTATGATTCTTTCTCCGATGGAGACAATAGTAATAACAAGAATTTGCGAACTTTATCATCAATTGGTACAATGGAAGAGGTAGATTTAGATTCGTCACTTACTCCTTCAGGAGCAACAACAACTACAGAACCTTCGGCTCCTCTTGTAAAGGCATTCAATGGGACCTTGAGTGGAATCTCTCCGTCCACTGAAAGTAGTATTTCCTTTACATTTGCAGATTCTAATGAAAGTGAGGCATTTGTATTTCTGACATCATCTCTGCGAGAGACACTGGGAGACGATGCAAAAGGTGTATCAGACAATACTCTCAGTAGATATCTCCGATACAAGCCAGATGTGAAACGTGCCGCGGATAGATTTAGAGCACGGAGATTGTTTCGAAAGGAGAATACATATGTATATGATGACAAACCATTACTACTGAGCCAAGACCCCAAACTAACTCATCTCATCCAAAATGGATTCGTTGTTGCGCCAGAGGAACTGCATGCAAAAGACCAGAGCCATGTTATGATAATAAGAGGAGCCAAATGCGACGTCGGCACCGCCCCACACTTCTGTGATAGTCATGATGCAAGTCGAGCAACCTTTTACATTCTTCAAAAAATGATGGAACGGAATACATTAGATCCATTGAAGGGTATTACAATCATTCTAGATCTATCAGGATACACAAGGAAGAATCTTCCTAGCCAGTTGGCTAAGCTCTTGTCCAAGGCTGTAGGTTGCTTTCCAATAAGGATACAATCAATACTTGTGATATCAATGCCATGGTGGTATCCGTCAGCAGGAAAGTCCGCGTTTGTAATGTTTTTTTTATAATGTGAATGCTTGTGTTCATATGAAGTCTCCATGATTTGGATACTTCATTGAACTTGATATGCCTTATTTGATTGCCTTTGCAAACCTCATGTACTAACAGAAGTTCCTATCATCTCGCTTCATGTTCATAAACTGATATAACACGCATCTTCCAGGGAATAAGAAACTATTCTCTCCAAAGATGCGCTCACGTATTCATACTTTAAAGAGCAGAGCAGATTTACATGACTATATTGAGAAAGATAGATTGTTAGAGGAGTATGGTGGTATCCTAAACTTTGATTTACAAGCATGGATCTCTTCTACTGTTTTGCAGGAAGTAGAAAGTTGTGGTGTAGTAGCATAAACTACTAGCCAATTAACTTAACTGAGCATTATAGACTACGTGATAAGGTCAGTTGCAGTTTAGTATCCTCATCTAATTACGGGAATACTCAGCTTATTTCACCTGGTCGGTACATATTAGTAGCTTAGATACAGGGTAGGAGTATATATCTTTAAGATGGATAAGTCCTCTCTATATAGCTAGTACACATGTAAAATGTAGAACCGTTTCTCACTCTGGGTAAGATCCTTTCGCTGATCGCTGTGAAGACGGTATCCTCCAACTTTTACATCAGGCTTTTTTTTGCAGAAATCCCTCCACTATTTTAGCGCTATTGCAATAAACAGCATAGCGGCAAACTCTACCAACAATAATTAGAATATAGAGTACATCAGTATATACAATGAAGCTGTAAGTTTAGTATGCTCGATATTTGTTGGCATGTTTGCAATTCATTGATTAATAACAACATTCTAACATATCTTTTTCTCACCCCGCATATCGTCTCTCGACATGCTTGCAATTCAGCGGAAAACTAAAGAAGTTAGCAACCCTACCCCGATTGGGTAGGAAGAGGAGTAATATTACTGTAGAGCCAGTAATGGAAAGGACTCCAATGCATACTGACGATCCAATCATGGAAGATCGTGAGGATACACCTACAAAGAAAGTAACAAAATCAACAGACGATAGATACATGGCCAATGAAAGGGATGACGGTTCCGTCCATACTGAAACACCAGTAGAGCCTTCTCTATCCACAGTTAGGGAGGAACCATCCAAAGAGGAGGCCGAGGAAAAGGCAGCAGATAATAAAGATGACGAACCATCCCCCTCAGTACCTGTTACACATGTTTCGGATAAGGACACTGAAACACATAGCATGTCGGGTGAAAGTTTAACTCTAGATGACACGGTCAAACCTGATGATATTCCAGTAGTATGTAACTCTCCCACGGCTGCGTGTAGTTCGCTTTGCGGTGCAATGTTTGGTGTAACTGAACTTGGATGTAAGGAGCATTAATTTATTTGATAAAGAAAGTGACCCTTAATGACAAGCGGACAATAATGTACAGCCGTGATACAAGTTTATATGTGAAGAAGAAATTGGCGACCATTGTAGTGCGCCTGAAAGCTTTAGAGATAGAGAGAGCTATACGGGTCAAGCAATAGAAATATATGTAGGTAGATAGACTAAACCTAGAAGATAGATGTGTCGGTGTCATTTCATGCAGCTTTCCTCATCTATGTGATCTTTCTAACCTATGTATGACTTACTATTTGGCCTGGTTCCATCATCGACCAACTATACCAAGATTCCAGTTGAGTCTGTAAATATCAAAGACAGACAAAAAGATACAGCAGAATACAATCCATCTGTTGTTTCATACTTTGATCTAATGTGTTATTTTAATTGAGCAATATGAGCTCATCTCAAAAAGTTTCTAATACATAATGATCCAACACCCAATATTTTATATCCAACCCAATATTTTATATCCAAGAAATACACAACCACAATACTAACTCAACGACGACTTTAGTTGCCCGAGCCGAAGGCAGCAGTGATTTCAGAGTAAAGAACAAGAACCATAGCAGCTCCAACAGTACGAAGGGCATTGGCACCAGCACCCTTGAAAAGAGCAGAAGTTCCCTCATCCTTCATAATCTTGGCAAAACAATCGGCAGTACCCTTGTATACCCACTCTTCCTGTGGCTTCTCACTCTGCATCTGAAGACGACGACGTACGGTATCGAATGGGTATGAGGCGTATCCAGCACAGATGGCAGAAGTTTGGGCACAAAGGAATTTAGATCCGGCACGGGTGAAGTTGTTAGTATCCTTTTGGTAAGGGTTCAATCCAGAGAGGGTATCGAATAGACCAAAGTAAACTCCACGGTAGGGGATGATACCCGTAACTGAAACTCCAATACCGTTGTATAGACCACCAATACCACTGGCGGCAACAGTCTTCTTTAAACAGTCAGCTAGACCAGTGAACTGTGCCTTACCACCACCAACATCAGATGCCAATCGAGTACGGGCAAAATCAAGAGGGTAAACAATCATTAATGAACCGGCACCGGCAAGTCCACCAGAGGCCATATTGATGGCAAAGAATTTTCCAAATTCAGTATTCTTATCAGCCTTAGGGAACATTGCCTTAATACCATCCTTGAATGCAAAGTTAAATGCCTGGGTGGGGAAGTAACGGAGGATATTTGTGAAGTTACCACGCCAGAAGGCACCAATACCCTGCTCTGATGCTACACGTGAGAAACAATCAACAATTCCAGTGTATCGGGCTACCTCTCCACTAATAATTTTTGGGTTGGCATCCTGTGTTTGGATAAGAAGCTTTACACGCTCGATGGGGGCTGTAGAAGTTGTGAGATAAAGTGTGGTGAGAATGAATATTTTGTTTGTAACAATTAATACATAACATATGTTATAATATCCAATAATTACCTGTGCATGTCTTGGCCACGGCTCCTGAGACGCCACCGGCAAGGAAGTTTACAACGAAATCGGAGCTCATTATTGAAATTTATTGAGTTGTTTATATTAGATCTAATGACTGGAGGGTGGTGAACCATAATTTAGAAAATGACGCATTAACAAAAGGTTAGAAATTTGAGCATAAAAAGGCATAATATATGATACACAATTCTCCGACAAGTAAACTCGAGTATATTGCAATCACTCCATTAGCCGTAATAGAGCGAGTATGTGGATATTCCTCTGGGCTGGTGTATGTGGTGAACCATAACGGCATTGTTTTTGTAATAACGATATCGAAATGGTTCGAAAGACCACAACCCCTTCCGCCTTCAATCATACCCTAACCCGACCACCATTAATACACCATCTCATTGATTGAATACTACAATATATCACAACAGCAGTATCTTCCACATAAGCAGTAACATTACTCTCTCACCTTGAAAAGTGAGCACTGAAATGAAACGCATCGGCCACGCATTTGATTTGGTTGGGTGGTCGGTGAAAAAGGAGGTGATTGATTAGGTCTGGCCGTATCACGGAAAGGCTTTCCGTAGGTATGAGCCAATTAGAAACTTCATCATGATTTATAGTAGAAGTTTCTTAAGGTCATAATTAATAATTGAAAAAGTTGAAAGCAATAAGTCATCTTAACTTAGGTGGCTACTACTAATCTGCTCTGGGATATATCTTATCCCTAGATTAACATATACATACTGGTAGTTTTTACCTTTCAATTGCTGTTAGAATCGGTTCTTCGCTTTGAGCAACAGATGAAAACGTATCAATCGCAAAAGATAACATTAGATAATCCGAATCTTTCACCTTGGAACAATAGTACGCGATTCAGTATATATTACAAGAACATTAGATTATCCGAATTAACTGTTGATAGAAATACAAGATGGCAGACGGATATGGTAACATCTACCCCGATAGTGCCAACTATATTGATAATGGCAATGGATACTACGATGAAAAGCTTGAACAAACAACCCGTACTGATATATTAAAATTAATACTATATGATTTAAACTCGGCAATATCACCCCGTGATGCAAGATTAATTGCCATCCAGGCAGCGTTAGAAGAATTTGATCATAACGATGAGGCATTACATGATGAGGAATTGGAATTACGAGCTGATCATATCTTGTTACAAAAATTAACATACGCGATGAGTATTAACATGTCATCGGATGAAGTGGGATATATAACCTCGGCATTAGAGACTGTATATCGTGGTGGACGGGGTAGATTGGCACAATCCTTTCATGAAATATGTGACGCGTTGATGCCATTATTTGTTGAAATGATTCGCCCTCCCAATGGATGGACACCATCAAAATTAGCCGAACAATTATCACAACAGCATCAGCATCAACAACAGAGTTTGTTAGGTGGCAGTCCACGCAATTCTGTTAGGGCTAGTAGTATGATAGATAATGCAGACGAACGTAGCTTTGCACAATCATTAGCAAGTTTAGGTGCCACATCACGTGTCTCGAAGGATCCATCAGTACAACATGATTTTCAACGAAGTCATGGATCATTCCAACAACCGACATATTATGGTGATTATGATGAAGAATCGGCCGAAAGTGTTGAAATACCCAGTGGCACCGGGGAGTATATGGAACAAATGAAAAGAATGAGTTCTACCGCAACTGGTACGTCAGGAAGGGGGGATGGGGATGAATCAACAATGGGTGGTGTGGGTGTTCCCCCAGCTGGGACAGAATACTTTGATGAAATGAATAGACGTACATCAGGGGGAGAATATTCAACAGCTACGGGTACCGAGTCCAAGGTTGATTCCACTGGGAATGATTCTGCACTTGTGATTGATAAACGTCCATCATCATTTGGAGTAGAGACGGCTGATTCTACTGGTTATGGTCAAGCCTTGGTACCCGTTACTCATGAGTTGGTATCAGCAGGGTCTGTCGGATCGGGACCTCAAGTTGATATCCGTAATGAGCTAGAGGATGCTCAGGAAATGATGAAACGAATGTCTGTAGCACACAGTGAAGCTGGCGAAGAGTCGTTGACTCGTTCCCCTGCTGTATCTCACGATTCATATGAAGATTTCGTTGCAAAGGAGAAGGAGAAGATGGAGGGATTACGAGAATCAACTAATTCGTATGACGACTTTCTCGAGAATGAAAAGGCAAAAGCAGAGTCGTTGGGTTCAGTGGAAGATGATGGTGCTTCATTCGGATCCTCGGCCTACTCCCGTCGCTCATCGGAGCCACCGCCTCAAGATCAGGGTAGCTATCAAGCTTCTCAAGAGTATGAAGAAGAAGGATACGATGATAACAAGGACGAAAGGTCAGCCATCACGGGAACTTCAGAATGTTCACCGTCATTACCCCAAGAAGAGGATAGTCAAGTACCATATGATGATGAAACCAATCGTTCCTCATTTCGGTCTGAAGTTAATAGTGAAGGAGTAGATGAAGCCCCGGCGGTTCAACCTTTTGATGACGATGAGGAAGATCAAGTTCCACAAGATGACTACGCAGAACAACCGGAAGAAGAATTCCCAGCAGTTGGACCATATGGCGATTATGCTGAAGAAGAAGAAGTAGAAGAACAAGCACCAGCAATTCAACCCTATGACTCCGAGGAAGAAGGAGGATACGAAGATCATGCTACAGGAGAAGACGAAGCCCCAATGGTTCAGCCTTTTGATGATGAAGATGACTATGAAGATAATCAAGATTTTGATAACCGCTCGGAACAAGAAGGGAGTGAAGATGGCGCTATGCCCCTGAGAGGAGGTGGCGATGAGATTGAAGATGTTACTGCTCAGTATGCAACCGACTCTCAATACAATCCATTCTCGGATCCAGTGGATTATGACGATGCTCAAAGTGGCAGTGGATACAATCAAGGTGGTCTGGCAGCGAGTATGAATTATTCCCAAAAGGATGAATATAGTGAATACAGTGGTGCTGGAGGTGGTGGGTATAACGATCAGGGAGGAGGATTCCCAATGAGTGGTGATCAGTCTCAAGCAAGCTATGGTCAAGGCCCGAATATGGATTATAATCAAGAACAACAACAATACGAACGAAAGTTTTCACAGGCGTCTGGTTATGGCGGCGACGAAGACCCAGCAAGACGCATGTCAGTTCTTTCCGACGACGAATGGGGTGGTTTAGAACAAAGTGATCGTGATCCTTCCACAAAGGGTGGTCAATCTTATGGAGACCCTTCAACTATGGGTGGTCAATCACGTGACCCCTCGTCCATTGGACAATCACTACCTCCTTCGAAGAATCCCGATGACTTCATGGCATCAATGAATGAGTTTGTTATCGAAGACGAGGTAACAGAAGCAGAAGAAAAGTACTCAGACTTTCCTAACGAGGCTGGCAATAACGAGACAGTGAACAACGCTCCTCCGAACGATAATCACGAAGATATCTTTCAATTTCAGGAACATCCCAAGCCTAGATCGGAACAGGATTACTTCAACTATTCTGACCCTGTCGAGGGAACTGTATGTTCTCTAGCTGTACGAAAAGTAATCAAGATCTTGAGGTACTTCTCTCGTGTACTATCGGCAATGGAGCCATTAGCTCAAATGAATGGATTAGTTGATGCTTTGCTATATCATATGACAAAGAAACCACTTACTACCGATTATGATGATGAAATAGCTTGCAGGGTTGATGCGATTGCTGTAATTGTGAACTTGGCTTGTGCCGAGGAGAATAAAATCATGTTAGTCTATCATCCAGGTTTGTTGGATGCAGTCATCAACATTGCAAATCATGATCCTATTGACGAGGCTCGAGAACACGCTGCTATTGTGTTGATGAACTTGGCTTATGCAGAGGAGAACAAGGTAAGAGCCATTTAGGTTGTCAATTGAAGAAGTGCCTCTCCATATTCTACTTATCCTAACATATTGTTTCTCCATTGTCTTTCTTAGGTTCACATGGTTAATCAAGATCATCTTCTCGATACTCTTGTTCACCTGTTGTCAGATGTTTCCCCATTCACAAGACGATATGCTTCTGCTGCCCTCTTCACCTTGGCCTGTACTTATGCTAACACCGCTGTTATGGCAAGACATTGCGACGGTGGCATTCTCGAAGCGCTAAGGAAGGTGCTGCTGAACGATCCTATTGATGAAGCTCGAGTTAATGCTGCAGAGGCCCTATTCAATATGGCTCGTAATAACTCCGATGATACCGTGGAGAATATGGGTAATCATCCACGCTTGTTGGCAAGTCTTAGTCATTCAGTGTTGACCGACTATAGTGCTGATGTCCGCGCCTATTCGGCCCGAGCTTTGGAGTGGTTATCTGCAGATATTCACCATCCCATGCAATGTCATCGCATTCTGCTCAAGTCACTGACTCTGGCCTCACAATGGACCAAGACTACATGTATTGCAGAAGCACTCAAGATGCAAGCATCTTTTGTTGATAATAGAAAGTCTATGGTAGAGCACCCAGGCTTATTGGATGCTCTAGCGGCGCTTGCTTTGTTGGACGGTATCACAGATGATGAGTGTAAAGCTTGTGCAATATCGGCAATTGAGCGTTTATCCAAGGAGGCGTCAACTCGTCACATAATGGTGAAGAATGTTGGAATCATGTCTGCTCTTACCAAAGCAACATTCTCCACAGACCAAGAAGATGAGGCGTCACTTCTCATGAGAACCGCCCTAAAGAACTTATCCTCAACTCTGTAATTGGTGTAGAGAAGATAATATGTGGGAAGTTATACAAAACCTGTGTGTGTGACAAAATGTACTAACTAGAAGATAAAAACTTAGATGATGTTTTGTGTCAATGTAGCTTACAATCTTAATATACATATACCCTGCTATAGCTGATAGTTTACAATATATACACTGAACCGCCCCAGAAGATAGGAGATTGTTCATGCTGCTCGAGCTAGTTCAGATTCGCCACTCTTGTCTTGTGATCTTTGACCTGATGAGCAATAGTAACCCTTCAATTGGGGCGCACTATACCGTCGTGATCTTGTAACATCGAATTCATCAATTTCAATAGAATTCATATTTCGTAGAGGAAATAGATCACTGTCCCTTCTTTTAGACAATATAGTGTTTATAGGTGTAGATGGTGTGTATAAGTCACTGCTCTTCCTTGAAGATAATCTTCTTTTTATCATATCAACTCGCTCACTGATGGGGTCAAAACGCTTCATAGCAATAGAACTGTTACGTCGATTCTTTTCTTTCAGTGCCTCTTGTTCTACACGTGATATCTCATGACGAGAAAACCCAGCTTCCTTGAGGATGACAGCTCTATCTTGTGCAGGTATTGCCAATTCCGCCCTGGTGGTCCGCCGTGTGCCTTGAACACTTCTCTCATATTCCTCAAGATCTATAACTTTATCTTTAGGATCATATCTCCACCCTATTCCCACAGCTGCTCCTGATGAGGCTATGGATATTCATAAAGAAGAATCAAATGTCACATGAGTAATCAGATGAAAAGTAGAAGAGACAAATGATATAAACTGAAATATATAGACACATGACATGCACAACATTCACACACATATACAATGTTGAATAATGAATACTACACATACACATCTACTCACTTGATGGATTATCACTTAATTCAATACTAGTATATTCTCTAAAGGCAACAGTATCAAACTGAACATCTTTTATATGATCATTCAAATCTGTATCACTATCTTCGAATATAGCTTCCGTAATTGTTGGGGTAGCTGTAGATGATATACTAATCAGTGATTCTCGTTGTGTGGCCACCTTCATACAACTCGATAGCTTACGAGTGGAAGAAGAGTATTGATGATGATCGGTAAACAAATTGCCTGAGCGGTATGATAGGGAAGCGTCCATGTCAGCTGTATGTGCGCTACTATCAAACTCTTCATCATCTACTATTGATATCGATTGATGTAATTTGCCATCCATCACACGCTTTTTCTTTTCACAACCGCCATCAGTTGTGGGTTGCTTCTTATGCCACCGCCTTATTCTTTTGATGATGGAGTTCATTGCAATGATATAATATTAATTTGGCTGCAAAACGAGCCGTGGGTATCACCAATTAAACTACTAAACAGCTAACATGTCAATCATGTACTACATGAGGCCTTGAACATCAAACCTCAAGCAACCTATTGTATCATATCTTGCTGCCGTTATTATTGAGGAAGGCATGCATCGTGATCGATTGGATTAAGAAAGAACGCTTTGGGGGTCATCGGTATCTTTTGAGGTCAATATAGTGTTTCACGTAGAATAGAACTTTCCTTAGATACTTGTACTCTTAAAAGTCAACCGACTTAAGACATGCTTGTGATGGTGGCAATATAGCGCCCATTAGCTCAATAAATAGCCGCTATTACTGATGTATAAATGATATTAAAACAGGGTATTAATAATATGAGAGAGGCAGGAAAGTCCGCGTTTGTGTGTTGTTTATGATCATGTTAATTTCTCAATAAAGTGTTGATGCATCATCTACTCCTTTTGACCTTTATCTGCCTTATTTGATTGCCTTTCTATATACTAACATATGTTACAATCATCTCTCTTTATTTCGTCTCGGTAAATGTCACAGATATATACCGTCTATCGGACTATGTCCATGATGATTCATCTGACAGCGAAGAAGTTGAAGAAGTGTTTAACGATGATAACAACAATACTAATACTGAGCAATATAATAATAATCAGCCACAACATACTCAAATAAATAGTAATACTCATAATAATAAACGTCCACCACCAATATCAACAGATTGGCAAAATTCATTATCCATGGAACAAGAGGAGGAGGATATAGAGACGGCTAACAACACTGATTCAAATAATAATATCGGTTCACGTGTCTCTTTCAACATACCAGTTGATAACAACAACAACAATAATAATAATAACACATCTAGTATGCAATTCCAAAATCCAAAAAGGTATACTACATATCCTACACAAAGTTTACGACGTCCAGGTGCTGCCACCAATAATAATTTAGAAGAGATTGGAAGTACTGAAGTTATTGAAACAAATCAGCAGACAGTTGGTATAGTACAACAAAATAATAAACCAAATCCACCATCCAGAGAAGTTTCAGCCACTTCTACATTATCTTCTACGGATAGTACACCTGCATTTTTAAGAAGAGCTGCACAGCAACAACAAGAAGCTATACCACCAAATTCATTAATGCACCGAAGTAACAACAATAATATGCATAATATTGAATCTATACCAGAATCATCATTCTATGGAGCCGATGCGTCAGCATTAGATGGTACCTTTGTCTCCATTCGTGATTTAGGTGATGATGATGATGTACCATCCATTAATGACGTATGGATGTCACCTTCTAAAAATAGTAATGTTGTTGGCAGAGGAGGAAGTAGTAGTGATGCATCATCTTCATTCCCAACCGAATCTACATCATTATTAGGTGAGGGAATGGCAAAAGTAAGTGGCGGAGTGAAAGTTGGATTATCATGGCAGGGTGGTTTCTTTGGTAATCAAATGGATAAGGAAGATAAACGAGCACGAAGAAAGTTACGACGGAATGGATTAATATCCAATGTTGTTATGACTGTCAAATCTTTCTTCCGTGGAGGAACTGGTAATCATAGTAATAATAGTATCCGAGGAGCAAATCAAAGTTGGGAGCAACGTCATCCAATAGGCGGAGAAAACTTCATGACACATCCAAATTCACGTGAAATACAACAGACAATTGCAAGCTTTCATGGAGGAGGTTTGGCACGACAACGTATCTTCTCACTATTCATGATTTGTATATTATGTTTACACTTTGCCCTATATGGGATGCATGATTTGTTTTTAAGATATATTGCATACCGAAACCCACAAGATAATGATGATGAAGTGAATGTTAGTTGGAATGGCGAAGGACAGTATACCCCAGCTTACTACTTATCATTTGATGGACGTGTTATGAATCCGTTAATTGGACCTGGAGCAAGAACTCTGACGGCATTTGGTGCATGCGTGCCTGGACTTGTACTTTCAAAAGGGCAAGGATGGAGAGTGTTCACTTCACTATTTGAATCATCCTCATTTGTACAACTCTTGCTACATATTTGGACACTAAAGACTGCAATTGGTGGTGGTTCATTTGGAACTCAAGGCCTTGAATGGAAACGGGGAACGTTTACAGTCGTTTCATTATACTTGATTAGTGCATTAATTGGAATTGCTTGGTCAATGGCAATCGAACCTGGACGTCTTATAACTGCATCTTGCATGGGAATATCAGGTCTACTTGCAGCATCTATTATTGAGCGAGCTTGCTTTCCACTTGCTTTCAAAGATGAGGATAACGATATAGCTGGCATTAGTAGGAAGCACCAGAATGGATATGATAATGTACCAAATAACGGAGGTGCAGTTGCCTCGTCATCAAATGAGCAATTCACCTTTCAACCACCAAGTGCACAAAAGAAGAAACGATATCACAAACCATCATTGAATAGTAGTAGTCCATCATTACTTTTGATATTGGAATTGATATTCTCGTGGTGGGGTGCATATACCTCTCTACCTGGGACAGTGTTATCTGCCATGATGGGAGGAGCTTGTGCTCTTCTTCTCTTTGTTGGAAGTCCTCCTTCTGGTAGTATGGATAGTATTGCAAATCAAGAAGACTTGCTCTTCAATGAAGAAGAGACACCACCACCGCCACCTCCTCTGAGATATGTAAATGATGATGATTCATTGGATACAACGAGCATAGGTTCAGATAAACATGCATACAAGACTCCACTCATGAGAAGATCTATATTGGGAGAAGAAGACGATGAGGAAGAGCCGCTAGGCATGAGAGCTACATTAAGGAAGAGAAATGTGAATGGGTCTTCTTCTTTCAAGAGTCCTGGAGGATTCAAAGGGCGGGTGCTATCAATCAACGACAACAAACAATCTTTTTCGGCTTCTCGTGTTGTCTCTCGCTTAGTTGGTATCTTGATATGCCTCCTGCTAACATTGATTCCAGCATCACTAATAGCCACGGGAACGTCTCCATCAAGTGAATTAACAAGAGCATCAGTACTTGGTTGCAAACCTATGCGCATTCTATACAAGGAAGATGCCAATAATAACGTTTTCGAATGTGCTGGTGGATGCATTCCTCTTTCTAGAGAGGGAACAGCGCGGAGAAAGGAAGGTATGAAGTCAGGAAGGTGCGATACTGTTGGCTATCAGTGTTATCAACAAAGTGGTACTATGACATTACGAAACTATGAGGCCACTATTGGAATTTACAGCTTCCCATCGGAAAATGGCTGTGACAAGAGCGAGGGTGACCAATACAGCAACAATGAGGCAAACGACAACGAGGCAGACGCAGCACAAGCTGACAATGGTGATGCCGACAATGGTGAAGGAGCTAAGTGAATACAAAGAGTTTAGGAAATCAGCTTTGACGAGCTGATGTATATTATGACACAAACAAAGTCTATTAGTTATGTATATTCATATGAAGTACAAAAGCAAAATGCTTATATCTTCTATTAAACAAATAAAATCTGAGTAATATGATGTTTGAGCTAGCTTATTACTCTCTGCTTGTTCCGCTTCTTACTTTTTCGTGCTTCAGCTTTGGTGAAACGATACATCAGTATATTTAGATCTGTTAACCTTAGAACTTGAATGTCCTTCCATTTAGTCTGTATTTCAAAGTCAAATGTTAAAAGGTCGGTACCCAATGCACGTCGAAATATATACTCTGGTTCTGGAAGATAAGCGTTTCACAGTTTATGAGGATGAAAGAGAAGTAATTGCAACATATGTTAGTACAAGCGACTTGCAAAGGCAATCACATAAAGACAAAGTAAGTTTAAAGACAAACTAAGTTCAAATGAAGCATTCGAATAGCCGAGTCTTCATATTGAACACACCATAACACTCAGCCAAACAACACAAACTCGGACTTTCCTGACCTTGAGAAGAAAATGAATGGACGAGACGGTTGTAATGTTCTGTGAACGCTATCAACGATTTGTCGTACTGGATTAGTATTGTCTGTATCCTCAATCATACCTGTTGAGCAATGAAATGTGTCTATCAAACCTTTATCTACTACACCACCACCTATACTGGTAGGACTTAATGATGTCAGTCCTTTGGCATCATCTGCAATGAAATCCATTCTAATGACCGATGCTTCATCTAAATACTTTTGGTATCTTTGCGTCATGAGTTGTATCATTTTGGAAGATACATCTAATTGTATAACAGGCCCGACAAACGAGTTGATCATTAGTTGTTCCCCAAACTTGGAGTTGCCACAACCAAGAAGTAGTATAGATTCATTAAAATTGTTGTTTTGATTTTCTTTATATACTTCAATTGCTTCTTCTGGAGTAGAAAGTTGATCTATTTCCATACACTCAGCAAATGTTGTTGAATGTACCTCTTCTTTATCAACATCTCTTATTGATCCATCTTTATAATGAAATAATCTTTCATATTGAAAGTTTAATAAACCAGTTTGCAAATCAAAACCAAACCACTCATGAATGTCTTCACTGTCCATATCTTTATATAATCTATCCCAATAATCTGATGTATGATATGGAGGGCATGGTAATCTGAATCTAGATGAATTGAGTACTGACTTGGGATGATGCTGCAGTACATCAAAGAACTTTCTACTTCGTAAAGACATAATGTATTGTTATAGTATAATTTGTAAAGAGTGAGGGTCTCTTTCTTTGTTTTTGTGACAACCCGGTCTTTCCCTGAAACCTAACAAATCGGCTACTAACTATATAACTTGAATGTAAATAATTTTATAGGTACATAAGCAATATCAACCCGCCTTTGTCGGCAACCCACTTACTAACCTACATATCACAAAGCAGTTTGATCGCCAATGGCTCACCAATTTTATTCATACATTACTTTTGATCCGCCCAACGATGTTAAGTATATGAGGCCACTCTCTTTTGCCAACACTTTGCAATTATATAATCAGAGAGTGTCGACTGTTATATTGACAATACAACAAACCTTGTGTGGAGGCGAGTTTGAACATATCATATGCACAAAATATTAAAGAAAGATACCCCATCGACGATAATGACAACTCCCAAAATATATCATGGGAATTCAACTCCATTGCCTGATAATGAACTTGCTGCACTAATTGATAAATATCCCAAACCTAAATCAATAACAAAATATTCCTATGGTACTGCAGGATTTCGGTACGAGGCGAGTTTATTGCCATGTTGCTTCGTCAGAATGGGAATTTTCACGGCATTAAGATCGGCATCATTGGGAGGAGAGGAGGTTGGTGCGATGATTACTGCATCACATAATCCCGAGCCTGATAATGGTATGAAGCTAGCTGATTCGAATGGTGGTATGTTAGATGAGGCTTGGGAACAGCATGCAGTATCATTAGCTAATGCTCCAGATTCGAAGCATGCATTGGCTTTGATTCATACCTTGTCAGATTATGCTACGGGATATCATCCTAGTACAATTGTAAATGGTCATTTGCCAAAGATGGTAGTACATATCGGACGAGATACACGATCACATTCAGCTCCATTAACAGCACTTGCCATTAAGGCTGCACGAGCCATGGGAGCGACAGTTATTGATCACGGAGAGGTATCCACACCAATGTTACATCACTTTGTTATGCATGCCAATGGACATTTACTTCCCAGTATTATTCCCCAACGAAGTAATGAAAGTGGATATTATTCAATCATGGCCATGTCATATGCGGCTTTATTGCGTACAGGGTCAGCTAAGGGAGGGAGTAAGCGATTGCCCACTACATCTAAATTGGTGATTGATGGAGCATGTGGTATCGGAGCTCTCAAGATTGAACGATTCCAAAAGTTATTCGCAATGTTACGATCTGAGGGATGTACTCCTGGATTACCTTTGTTGCATACTGTAAACTTCCCCGGTGATGGTCCTTTGAATGAGAATTGTGGAGCAGAGTTTGTTCAGAAACAACAATTAGCACCAACGATATACTCAAAGTCAGCTACTGGGGTATCCAAACAATACGTCACTTCATATGATGGAGATGCTGATCGTGTAGTTTTTCATTATAATGATGAGAATGGAAAGTTTCACCTACTAGATGGAGATAAGATTGCGGTACTGATATCAGCCTTCATCCAAGAAGAGTTGCGATGTATTGATCCCGATGGCAAGGCTGTGAAGTGTGGTGTTGTTCAAACGGCATATGCCAACGGTTCATCAACATTGTACTTGAAGAATGTTGTACAAACAAATGTTGTGATTGCAAAGACTGGGGTGAAGTTCGTGCATGCCGCAGCTCATCACCACTTTGATGTTGGAGTTTACTTTGAAGCAAATGGGCATGGTACTGTACTGTTTGGACCAAAGTTTTATGACTTTATTGCAGAAGCTGATGCTAGAC
>Ga0214477_100099_pt1 | contig 57022 bp, 36 predicted proteins | sample M1_20Mar14CPVII9_FD_165058 | JGI IMG/M metagenome (GOLD analysis project Ga0214477, IMG submission 165058) | Marine eukaryotic communities from Monterey Bay, California, United States - M1_20Mar14CPVII9sort6BwellC16 | ecosystem: Environmental > Aquatic > Marine > Unclassified | place: USA...
TATTGATCTTTTGTTGATTGTAATACTACAAATTCATCTGGTGTTACTTGAGCTACATTCCCTTGACTTAGATATGATAACCGAATCTCTCTCTTTAATTTCTCCCATGCCGAATCTAATGCTTGACGACGTTCGACACTCTCTGGTTTTATATTATTATCAGCAAGTATCTTTGAATGTACATAATCATGATATACACCTAATGTACGTGATGCATCCTTATGTCTATCATATGTTAACTTTTTATTCTTCTTTGAACTTCCGATAGATTCATCTCCTTTGGAGTGCAACCATTCGGCTATTTTATTCTCGGCTACCTTGTCAATAGCATTATAGGATGGGATAGTGGTGTGTATGTGTCGTTGTTGTTGTCCAAGAGAAGTACGACAAGTAGTTGGCAATCGATTTAATACCCTTAGAAGCATCTGTTATGTTGTGTGTTGATGATGTGTTTGTGATTTAACTTTTCTTTCTGATGTTGTTTGTTGTGTTTGTTTGATAAGGGGTGGATAAACGATTCAATCAAAAGTGTTACTTATACTCCAACTGTGCTACAAGTACTGACTTGTCGGATAAAGTGGTCTTGCGTATTGCAACTTTTGTTGTGTTTGTGGTAAGTATCCTCTGGGTTTGTAAATATATAACCACGGACAACCACCGTTCAAACGATGAATAAACCCCGACTATTAGTGAAAATATGACCGTATATGAACTCTATAGTGGACATCATGGTCTAAGTATAAAGGTCTACAACTCACTATTCTATGCTATGCTAACAAAGTTTGCAAAAGGATACCGCCACCATGAGAGTGTAATAAAAAATGTGAAATTTTGTTGAGGATTTGAGTTGCTATTGTATGACGTAGCATAGAGCGGCGGCGGCAAACAGTAGTAGTATACTAATTCTAACAATGATGCAATATACATGTGCAGCTATCGTAGTTGCATTAGCGGTCGTGGGTAGCAACTGCGGCGTATCAGCATTCACACCACAAAGAATATCATCCATACAAACAACTTCAAATTTTATAAAATTATCTTCAACTCTATCCAACAACAATAATGAAATTAATAACAATAACATAAATAATGAAGATGAAGAGATATCATTTACATCAGCAGTATCCAACGGATGGCAACCTGAACGTGGATCCTTCGCTGGTATAACTCGTCGGTCACCATCTACACAACGTTCCTCCACCAACACAAACACACAATTATCAATGATAGGCGTTGATTCCTCACAGGTTACAATGCCAGACGGTGGATTATCACCCTGTATAATAAAGGTAGTAGGTGTAGGCGGTGGTGGGTGCAACGCAGTCGATCGTATGCTTGATACTCGTGTTTCCGGAGTTGACTTTTGGGCTATCAATACCGATGCACAGGCATTAGGACGGAGTAAAGCCAAGGGTGCCAAGGTATTAAATATTGGTACAGCTGCCACTCGGGGATTAGGTGCCGGTGGTAATCCTGACATTGGACAATTGGCTGCTGAGGAAAGTCGTGCTGAAATTAGTGCCATGGTGGAAGGTACGGATTTATGCTTTGTTACCTCTGGTATGGGTGGTGGAACTGGTAGTGGTGCTGCACCTGTGGTAGCTGAGGTTTCCAAAGAGGCTGGAGCATTAACAATTGGTATTGTAACCAAACCATTCCGATTTGAGGGTAAACGACGTATGCGTCAGGCAGTTGGGGCCATTGAACGATTGAAACAACATGTTGATACTGTTATTGTTGTTAGTAATGATCGATTATTGGATATTATACCAGAGGATACACCCATGAATCGTGCGTTTGCGGTGGCTGATGATATATTACGTCAGGGTGTGGTGGGTATATCTGAAATTATTGTCAAACCTGGATTAATCAATGTGGATTTTGCAGATGTGCGTAGTGTAATGAGTGATGCTGGTACGGCATTAATGGGGATTGGAATTGGTAGTGGGAAGACTGGTGCCGAGGACGCGGCCACGGCGGCTATATCCAGTCCATTGCTTGATTCGAGTATTGATAATGCACGGGGTGTGGTATTTAACATTAGTGGTGGTGAGGGTTTGAGTTTAACTGATGTTAACAAGGCGGCTAGGCTCATTTATGATTCAGTTGAGGAAGATGCTAATGTCATCTTTGGGGCATTGATTGACGAGTCGTTAGATGATGCTATTAGTATTACAGTGCTGGCCACAGGGTTTGCTGATACGGGTAAAGAAAATTTGGAATTCTTAAATGATGTCGTGAGTGGGGGTATGATGGGGAAGGAGAAGAAGACACCGAGTATGTCAAGAACACAACCCGTTGCGGCTGTTGAGGAAGAGTTTGTTCAAGAGGAAGAACCAGAGGAAGAGGATCGAGTACCAACCTTTTTGAGAAATTTGAAGAGGAAGCAGTAAATGAACGAGTGTTGACATGTTTGTGGGTGTTAGGTGTAGGTCGTGATCTTTGACGATTTCGTCATTTGTAAAGGCCTGGGATTTTTGTTTATTTGTGAATTGTGAGTGGGTTAAGTACATATTAATCATTCGACATTGTAAGGGATTATATAATGAACATGAGACGAAGTCAAGAAAAAGTAAAGTCCATGTAAATAGGGGAAGACAGCTAGCGCTACAGATAGGAATATGAAATGTTAATCATCACTATCATCTATTGTAAGTCTAATTTAAGTGCCCCATTGCAGTTATCTTCTTCTTCTCCCGGTGGCTCTCTTTCTTCTTTTGTCCAACTTCCCTTTGGCTTCTACATCCTGTATACTACCTGCCTCAAGCTTTAATACACTTTCGGCACCCTCTTTTCCACTTTTAACCGCAGAACTAACCATACTTGCAAGATGCCACATACCCCCATCTCTATCTAGTCCATGTGAGCCAGCCATATCGTCGTGCATCTCTGCCACCTCTCTCATTACTTTAGGATCCAAGTCAAAAGCAAATGGATTATTATGCCCAGTCTCCTCTTTAAACCAATCATCGAATTCTTCATTAGACATACTTCTTTTTACTTCAGCTTCACTTTTCAGTATACATTTACCAGTATCCTCACATTCTTCTAATGATTCCAATGCCTTTCGACAACGCATGAATATATCTTGTGATTTCTTTTGTGTTGCCTCACAATCATCACCAACTGTATCTGGGTGGTGTTTCATTGCAATAACTAGGAATGACTTTTTAGCTTGTTTATAAGTTGCATCTTTCGGTATATTTAATGTTCGGTATGGACATGCTGCTTTTATCTTTACCCGTGAGGAAAAGTTATACCGCTGCATATGATTTCCTTTGAAATAATTGTATGTTAAGACTTGTCTCATTGGAGGAAGAGTTGATATGTTATTGAGCATACATCTGCAAACTCTTGCTCCTATCTTGTTTATCATATTATTGGCTCTTCACCAAAGTTTCCTCTCCCCAGACAATAATACCAAACCTTGACCTTTGAGGAAGATGTGTTTTTTTTTTGCTTGAGTCTGAGTGGTATATCTTTACTTGTATTAACGCTACGGCCTCCAAAGTACCACCAATCAGTAGATCACAAAAAACTGATTATGTAGGCGATTTATCGATGTTACCGAGATCTAGAGCGCTAATTCACATACTCTTCTTTCAACCATACATACCGATGATCACTACTCATTCAACTTTTTGGCTGAGGATACCTTTGGTTTCCATACAATACTCTCATAATTTTTTTAACACAAAAAATGTATGTGTTCAGAAAGATGGTGGTGGCGGATTAGTATTACAAACGACAACGAAAGGAAGGCCTGCACTTAATGATACAGTATCGCACGTATCAACATATCTATCAATATATATCACGAGCCATTTTTGCAACATCACCATCTGAAATAAGATCGAGCAGAATATTAAGTTAATAGAAACACCCTGATAGCGTTGTGTTGTTGGTATTGGGCCACATAGAATAGATACAAGCTGATAACAAGGAACCATACAGAACAACATGCCACCATCACAACCTTCTGTAACAAAGCGTTTGAAATGTGGATCTAATGTCAACAATGCAGAAACTAATTGCAATACATCAAACACAAACATCAACCTCCTTTCACTACCTAATGAAGCCCTCAACCACATATTATCATACAGCACACCACGGAATGAATGCCAGGTATGGGAGTGGATTGGTATACTTAGTCAAATATGCCGATCCTTCCGTCGATTTAGAAAACCATATGCACCAACTCGGATAGTATTAGAGGACTTTAAAAGTTATACTCGCCTAAACAGTAGTGAGAGATTCGACGCTCGAATAGGAATTCTTAGATCTCTTCGTGATTGTAGTTGGAAACGAAAATATTTGAAGGAGTTTCATGTGAATCCTGATTCTGTTCTTGGATTTGAAGTAATAAAGCAGTGTTGCAATGAAATACGTGCATTGCTTAGGACCCTTCTCACTACACCATCGTCTTTTCCGGAGCTTGAATGGCTAGATATTGAATTGCAATCTGATCATATTGCTAATTATGGTCTAGTTGATTCAGAATCACTACCGCTTATACCACCTGCATTGCCAGCTCTTCAAAAGCTTTGCCTGAGTAAATGTTTCAAAGATGGCGAGGAAGAGTTTAACAAAAACACCCCGTCCAGATTGTCACAATTCTTTTGGAGTTTTCAGACACCTTTGACTTCCTTATCTATTTGTGGACCAATGTGGATTACCGATGCCCATGTCGACGCAATCATGACATGTGTCGGTCGGAACTTAGTATGTCTTGAGCTGGTAAGCTGTGTAGCTTATGATGACGATTATGAGTATGGAGAAGCACGCCTTACTGATGATAGTATGTACCAAATTGCCAAGCGTTGCAATAACCTTGAATCATTCTCAATGGTCGACTCAGAGATAACAGAGTTGGGTCTTAGATGGGTTTGCGAAAATAACCCAAACATCACAACTTTGAATCTATCAGCCAGTACACGTCTTTGGACTCCTGATGACAGTGCGTTCGATATTATATCTGAGCACTTGCCACGGTTAAAGGAGATCCGCAATTATTGGCCTAGTGGAAGACCGGATTGGTTCACAGATGATGGCCTGATTTCCCTTGTGAATGCCCAAGAGAGGGAATCAGGTGGTTCGGGTATCTTCCTCAAACTTATTGGTTTATCCAATTGTGATAGGTTTCTGCCACAGCTTACCATCACAGGAATGAAGCATGTCATTGAAAAGGGTGTAAAGGAAATTGAAATTGACGAGTCTCCACTCCATGAAGTCACTCTCCAAGGCTCAATTGTCAACTTGGGCTCTGATGTAAAGCTTTACAAACCGCATTATGTTCATCATATCGATGGTAGTCTTTATGAACGTGAAGCTGTCGAATATTAAAAGACAAACAGAGATTGCAGATGAATAGCGTTGAAACATAACAAGATACTTAGCAATAGCAATAATCTTACAATCATACTCATGACTACCGTACTCAGTTTGAGCAAATCGGTTGGTCTTTGCATATCCTATGGTATCCTCTCAAGATAGATGGAAGGAAGACCATCTACACAATATATTGCATATAAGGCCGAAGACTAATAACCAATCTAACCATTACATAATGTTAGGAGAGATCTCCTTCTCTCCAGATATCCTCTGCTCTGGTCATTCAAGCCTTTGAGAAGTAAATTTTCTCTAGCTAGGTATGTAGTAGAGGTGGGGGCGGGTATCGTAGCAGTTTTATGTGCTCGATCAAGCACCACCTGTCCCTGCCTAATAATAAGGAATGAGCTTTATGTAGAGGAGAAGTCAGCTTGCCCATAAATCGTATTGGCTGCGTAATTGGCAGTGAAGAATTGCAGATCAGACGATACTAATGTTGGGTTCTTCAGTATATCCATATACTCTCATAAAATATTTGGACGCATATCATATCAATCATTATCTATAGTGTTAGATATTCATGTCATCTGAACTACACAACCATATTTCCAGATATAAATATACTGCAAAGCATACCAATTATTTATTATAAGGTTTAGTTCAGCTGCTGTTGCAATAGGATACCAATATACTGATATACAAGATGTATTCTAACAATAATCAGTATTACAAATCTTCTTCTTCAATCCCCAGCAATGCTAATAATAGATGGGGACAACAACAACCACAACATCAAGCACATACTACGAATGTAAACAATGCAAATTTATCCAATATATTATCATTAGTCGGTGGCTTACAACAACCACAGCCTCAACCATCATCAGAAATTGATAATCTAAAACAGACATCAAATGCCAATTATGTACATCCAGATGCACAACATGCTGATGCGGTGTTACGTGCCAAGGCAATTGCGGCACATATGAAGGCTAAACAAATTGCTGCTGGATTTCAAGGTGGTAAAGGCCATCCTCCGGTTGTACATCACGATACTATGATGAAAGCTTCTACTTCGTATTCAAGTTTGGCAGATAATAATACTCCGATTATTGGCAATAACAAAGATATATCCAATAATGCTGCAATGAACAACACTGCAAATTCATGGTCATTACCAGATAGTTTACCACCAACTTTGAATACATTAGATAATAGATATAAGGCCCCTCCTTCTTCTCATTCTTTACTACCACCAACTCAAGCTATTGCGGCAGCTAATAATAACTTTAGTTATAAGCCTGCCAACATTGCTACTCAGCAGCAGCAACATATAGATGAACTAAGAATGTTAAACATGGATGGATCCAAACAACCAATACTACCTCCTACATCACAAACATTGGGTAAATTCCATCCGTTAAAAGAAGAAGATAGTGATGAGGCATCATTATTCAGTGATACTGACGATAACAAGAGAAGAGATGAACATATGAAAGAGTTGCACAAGTTAAATATGGATGGATCACCTACTGTTACTAAAGCTATTCTCAAGAAACTACCACAGGATGGAGATGAGAAGAAGGAAGAAGAGGAAGTAGATTCAAATGATGAATCTTTATTTGGAAGTTCTTCTTCCTCATCTGATGATGAAGATGAAGTGTTTGGTCAAGAATCATCACATGTTCAACATGCCAAGATTATGGATAAAGTACAGGCTGTTGCTTTGCCCCTTAAGTCAGCGGATGAAAAAGCAACCACTACTAAAGAAGCACCATCGAGAAGGGGTAAGGATGTTGCTAGTTTGCAACGCCGGGGAGTTACCAAACCATCAAGTGAAGTTAAGAAGCAGAAGATTCATATATTTAATCCCCCAACCTTAAAGGGGGATAAATCCGAAGATGAAGATGCAAGTTCTGATGATGGTTCAGTCTATTCCGAAGGGGATTCAAAGAAGAAGAAGAAACCAACAGGCAGCAGTAAGAAATCGGGAGGTCTATTGGGTGGATTACTAAGCAAGGTTGGATCCAAAGACAAGGCTCAAAGCAAGTTGTATAGAGAGAGTACAAAGAATATTAAACGTCGAGATACAACTATCAAGGATCTAACACCCGATACTAACAATAGAAGTAGTGAGAAGGAGAAGAAGTTACAAAAGTTTTTACAACGACAACATGGAGCTGATGCGTTGTCAGGGAAGACTAATGTGGAGTTGTATTCAACCCCATCATCAACAACTACAAAGGCCGTACCCAACACGGACACAGCATTGACCACAAAGAAGAAGAAGAAGCCAACCAATAATAACGATTGGCAATACTCCTCTCAAGAAGCAAAGTGGAATAAAAACTATACCATAATACAACAATACATATCCAAACATGGCCACTCAGACATACCAGAAGGTCATTCATTACACAAATGGGTACAATCCCAGCGTAATATATGTCTACGATGGATAGCCGGTGTTAACAAGAATGAAGATTTGGTGGGTAGTCATTTACAACGATATGTACATGTCTATAAATTACATTCAATTAACTTTGATTGGGGTAATACTGTTGATAGAAGAGTGTTACATGATGTACTTGCCGTGGTGGATATGAATTTAAGTCCAGCACAACGGGAGACATTGTTTCCCAAGATGATAAAGAAGAAGTTGCCTAAACAGAATCTTGCTCTTAAAAAGAGAAAGGGATTAGTCAAGAGTGAGTCGGTGTTTGATTCGATATCATCCAAACGTAAACAAGAACGTGACGACACTCGTTATCAAGGAAAAAAGTTGGCTAGGAATGTTACGGATCACAATTCAAGTGATGAGGGTGGTGGCAGTGTAAACAAGGAGAGACCGTCTCGAGATGAAGATATCATCGAGTTTACGGATATTGATTCCGACAGTATATCTTGGAATGACCACACAAAGAAACCAAAGAAGAGACGTAAGGCTGCTCTTAATAATATGCCTGCCAATCAATGGGTACACTTACTCATGAAGTTTAAGGAACGATATACATCAAGCAGCAAGGTACTGCCATCTTCCAACAAGTGCTGGTCTGATTTAACCAAGGCTGGAGATGACGAGGAGGAATCAATTGATCTATCCGCTCTTGTCCGGTCGAAGATTGTCGAAGAGCAGCTACAGAATAGTATCAATGAGGCGGCTGCTAAAGCATCGTCTGAGGAAATGATGACCATTAGTGAATTGAAGAAGTCAAAAGAAGGATCCAAGGAGGCGGCCAAGGCAAAGGCATCACCCGAGAAGTCAAAAACATCAACATCACAAGAACCTCTTCGAGTATTAAAGAATGGAAAAAAGGTTTATGCAGGAAAGTCCGGGTTTGTACTTCTTTATCATATGAATTCATGTGTCCAATAAAACTCTCGGTGATTTGGATACTTCATATGAACTCAGTTTGTCTTTATTTGACTTCCTTGTAACCCACATGCACTAACATAAGTTACTGTCCCTCTCTTTCATCTTCATAATTCCGATAACGCGCATCTTCCAGCTTGGTGGAAGACTTCAGCAAGATCTAGTGCACCTGTATTCTACCCAGGTGTTGTGGCATCATCCAAGGTAGTACTAAAGGGAGGAGAATCGACAGTCCTATATAATATTGACTATGATGACGGTGATAAAGGCAAAGATATTGATGGTAACTTAGTCAAGACAAGGAAGACATATCTTCGAAAGAATCTCAAGCCATTTCTCATGGCAGAAGACGAGGTTTATGCAGCATGGTGGGAGGATGAGAAGAGAGATAAGGCTGCAACATGGCACCCAGGTGTAATCAAGAGTGTTGTAGAATTCTCATATGGTGGAGAGTACGGTCCTATTCGAAAGTATGATGTAGCCTTTGATGATGGTGACAAGTTGGACTCGATTGAGGATTACTTTGTCATGAACAAGAAGGATTATCTCATCTCTGTCAGCAAGGAGGATAGAGAATGGATGGGTGTTGAGAATCGACTAGAAAAGTCACCAATCGATAATTGGGAGAAGTATGCCGGAGTTTGGGTATCAACAATTGATGGTGAAGAACAGCTATTTGGTCAATTGTCTGGTAAGTCGTATGTGTATGTTCATGTTGGCACTGTCGACACTCACACCTCAATTTGCTCCTCTATAGATGCTTTAAGAGCTTATGACAAGTATACTGTTCGCCGCAAGGGAGTAAAGACTAAGGAGAAGAACCTTAACCTTCCAGAAGAGTGGGCATTCCCGACACCGTTTGGAATCTGTCCTCCTGTCCATATAGGAGTCGGTGACGATGACAGTACTTGTTACTCATCTCCCAAGGCCAGCTCCAAGAAGAATAAACGAAAGAGGGAAGATTTAGAAGTTATCGACTTGGTTGAACCATCCACCACAGAAATAAAATCTCTATCCCCTTCATCTGCTGATACAGAAACCAAAGAATGTGGTGACTGCAATAAGGTCAAGCCCAAGAGAAAGTTCAGCGAACGGGAATGGGCAAAGGAGGATGATGGTGATCGGCAGTGTGAGAAATGTGTTAAGCTTGACAAGTTGTTAGCACAACATCGCCGACAGAACGTCCTTCCGACAACAAAACAGCAAGTGGCAACTACCACGCCAAAAGCGGAAGAGGTAGACAGTCATCCAGTATTGGGATCTAGATCATCAACCAAGGCTATTCTCAATCTCATGGATAGCACCGGTACCGACAAGAGTGAACCTGCTGCTCATCCTGCTAAGGCTAAGGCCACCCATAGAGCCAAACCTCAATCTAAAAGGTCATCCTCGACCAATCAAGCACAACCACTAACTGAAAAAGAGTCAAAGATCCCTGTTTTACCAGCATCAGAGTTTGGAGAGGGCTGGAAGGTTCGGAAAGTACCTCGTTCGAAAGGCACACACGTTGATCCTTACTACTATTCGCCAATCATGGGCTACAAGTTTAGATCCAAAGCTGAAGTTGGACGATTTCTTGAACATCTTGAAGAGGCAAATGGAGATGAATCAATAGCAATCAATGGATTCAAAGGATCAAAGAAGAAGGGACCAAGCAAGAAAAGGCAAGCAACATTATCACAACAAAGTAATGCACCTCCAAAGAAGGCTAGGCGTCCTTCGGTCACGATAGCATACATTGAACCATCTCAAGGTTCTGGAAGTTCAGATTCAATGGACAAGGGGGGAGAGGAAGTATCGAAGAAAGAAACCAAGTCAAGGTCAGAAGAGTCAACTACTCAATACATGAAACCAATAATAAAGAAGGGTGAGAAGATCTACGCTGTATGGTCTGGACCGGATGGCAAAGGAGAGGTTTGGTACCCAGGAAGGACTTGGGACTCTTCAGAAGAACCAAGGAGTGATGAAGGCTATGGACCAATTCGGAAATATGATATAGTATTCGATGACGGCGATATGGAGCCTGGTAAGTTCCAACTGAATGTATGTCTGTCAATAACAGAGGCTAACCTTTCTATACTCACATCTCATGTTCCCCTTTTGAAAGATGTTGGTGAGATTTGGGTGTCCAAGAAGGCTGAGTATGAGGTAAGCATTGCAAAGCCAGAAGATACTTGGATCGGTGTTACCAACGTACGATTCGAGTATAGCAATGATGAGTATGCCCGATTGATAGGTTGGTACAAGACAACTGTAGGGGATGTGAATCGAGTCTACACATCACTACGAAGCGCTTTACGGGCATATGATAAGTTCATTATCGAAAGTAAAGGCAAAGACAAAGTTTCAGCAAAAGAGTTGAACTTTCCAGAGGAGCACTTATGAAAGTAGGCATTTTAAGCTTAAGCAGTATTGACTCTTTTAAGATACTATCATTTCATGTCCTACTCACTAGATCTCTGTTGCAATCACTGCCATCGCCACTACCTCGGAGAAGAGTTCAGGGAATAGAGGCGGCTCCCCAACAGGATACCAGTTGAGGTATCCTCCCCCTTTTCTCCATCCCTCACCCTCAATCAAAAAGCAAGAGCAGAACAATATCATCGACTGCAGAGAGACTAGTGTGTTCTATCTAACGATTTAGATTAGCAAGATTACCATAAGTGTTATCAAAGATTTGGTCTGCTTCGTCGGTTAGTCCATAAATTCAAGATTAACAAAATAATCACCAAAGATACTTCTTGACTTTTGATACATCAGCATACATCAATCTATATCCATCTCGTATTACATCGAGCTATTCCTAAAACATCAAAGTATACATCTCTTATTAAATCAAGCTATTCACTTAACGATTCACAACTCTAATCAATCACTTAGACATACATACTAAATCAGCTATCTGTCAAATATAAAAGTATGGGTTCATCATCATCAAAACAAACTTCAACAGGTACACTACCAAGTAATGCCCCAAAACCATTAGAGAACAATATAGACAAACAAAAATTGCCATCACTGAATAGGGAGAAAGTACTTGGAGCTAGAGTACCCCCGTCTGTTCAAGGTGTAACAAATGGGAAACAATTGCTAACAATAATTTTTGACGGTAAAGAACATAAAGTTACAATACCAGCGGGCCTCAAAGCAGGGGATGCATTCAAGTTCAATGTAAAATATTCTGAAGGGGATAAAGTATACACGTCAACATTGCCTTCACTGCCAGGTATGGAGATTGTAGAAGCTAAGCCTGTTATCTTTGGTAGTGTATCCTTAAGTCATCGAGGAGGCCATATGGGGGCTGGTAACGTCTCCGAATTAATGAATGATGCAAAAGAGAAGTTGATAGAACAATGTATGAAAGTAAATTGCAATGCAGTGCTTGGTATAAGCTTTACTGTTACAAATGATTCGAGTGGTGAAAGAGGAGAGTACAAGATAGTTCTAGTGACATGTTGTGGCACACCGTGCGTTGTTCAGAGTTTAGAGGAGAGGAATGCATCAAGTAGTAGCGGTAGTAGAGTTGTCGCCTCATCAATACCAGTAGCTCTCTCTGCTCCCTACATACCAACAGTTGTGGCCGAATCAATATGACCGAGAGTATATTTATATGTATTAATAGATAAGATAGTAAGCTTCATGTTAAAGATGAGTTTTAGGTTTCTCCTATTCTTGTATAACTGGTTGAGTAGACAAAGTCTTCTTATCCTGACCATTATCATTCTCTCGAGTTAATCCCATCGGTGTTGATATACACGATATTAAATCATCATCCATGTTTGTATTGAATGCTAAAGTATCCGGAGGAGTCCAACCTGGATCACCTGGTAGTAATGGCTGCTTCTTCGCTTCTTGAGTTGTATTATAGGTTTGATCACGAATCTTCTTGAGGTATATCTCCACATCAGGGTTAGATTGTACCTCCCTGTCATCTTGATCGGGAGCTTCATTCTTCTCCTTAGCGGTAGTAGATGTCTTGTCTGACTGAAGAACTGTCACCGGTAGTGATTGAGCAGTACCATCCTCCTCCTCAGATGCTACCAATCGTATACATTGACTCCATTGACTCTTTTTAATCAGCTTTGTACAACCTGCATTACTTAATACAAAAGTCATAGACTCTTCTACTTCTCCTTGTTGTAACTGCGGTGGTCTTGTGATAAGACTTTCCTCATCTACTTGTGTTTTATATGCCAAGATAGAGTAGGTATATGATCCATCAGATCTTTTAACAAAGGCAAAGTCATGACTTGACAATTTGCCGATACTCTCGATAGCACGTTGAGTATCCGTTTCAATAATCATATGAGATGATGAACGGGCTGTATCACCGAGGTTGTAATCATGTCTAAATCCCAAGTGTTGTTTGTTTGACCCCTCGTCTTCTCCTTGCTGCCCTTGCTGCTGTTGTTGATGATGTTCAAAATCATTCTGACTAGCATATTTAGAATCACTTCGGGTAGACTTTGATGCATTGGATGACGACGATACAGTAGGATTGGCAACTAATGCAATAACCTCTTGAGCATGTGATAATTGTCTTCTTGTTTTGGTCATGAAACTCAATCTCCTTTCTCCTCCTCTTTCTTCATGCCCCTTGTCTAATGTATCACGAACCTCACCACCCAAGTTAAATGTCATGTTACTCTTATTATGCTCGTCTTGACCTTGTGTTGTTGTACTATTATTATGAAAAGATGATACATTGTCTTGACTCTTGGTACGTCGGTAAGTCTGCCCTACTGGTAAGGGTCCTTCTCCTTCTTGCTTCATTGTCGTTGGTATAATATCAAACGGCAATCCTTCCCTTGTTGATTCAGATATATCCAATAACTGCTGAAATGAAGTATTAACATTACCTTCCTCTTCCTCTTTCGATAGCCGTTTAACTAACGAAGAGCTTAATCCAAAATCATTTGATCTACTCCGTCTTCTTCTTGCTGGTTTCCTACTTCCTTCTTCTTTACCTTTCTGCTGCTCATGCTGCTGTTGGAGTTGTTTGGGAGGTGGCGGTGGATACTTTATTAACTGCTGCCCGGCACTTGCATTAGCTGCTGAGGTTACTCGTTCGAACTCCTCAGGGGTATACATGACAAATTCTGATAGATTGTTATTGCTTTGTGATAATACTCTTGGTGGCGGAGGAGGTGCTACCTGTTTCTGTTGTTGATTTCGTTTTGGCGGTGGTGGAGGAGGTTGAGAACGGATAGATGCTACCGTCCTTGGATTGTTGGGTGATTTACTACCATTTGATACTGTAGAATTGTTAGTTGGAAGAGATATACCATTTTGCTTTTGACTACTTGTTTCAACATTCTGAGAAGCATTTTGCTGTTGAGGAGGAGGAGGAGGTGCCGGTATAATATGATATATCTCACGAATACTATTAACTAATTCTGAATTCAAATCATAGGATCTCCTATCCTGATTCTGCTGCTGCGCAAGTTGCCTTGTTGTTGGCACATTATTGCTGTGCGGTTGACTATGCTGTGTTGATTTTTTAGCAATGTTCCCCGAGTTGCAAATAACTGGTTGATAAACCGCCCGTCGTCGTTCTAACAATGGCGGTGGACTACGACTTTGTTTTGTCGTACGATCTGCAAGTCTTCTATCAGAAGTTGGGCGTTGTAATCGACCTCTACTTGATGATCTAGATTGATTATTGTTTTGTGCACAAGATGTGTTCACTTTTTCTTCTATCTGTGTATTAGAATGAGATGTCGGCACTGAGCCGCTGCGGCTGCCTCTGACATCATTAGAGAATGGTGGTGATGGCATACCCTGTGATATATATCTTGGAGCTGTATTAGATCGTCCCGCCTGCTGAGAAGTTCTTCCTCGACTATTATTAGGCCTACTATGACTTTGAGATTGAGATAATGTTGGTCGATTGTAAATCGGGCTCGGCGATGGACTGTTGCCCGTTGAATTTGATCTAGCAAATGGATTCCTCCATCGTCGTTTACCACTACTGCTAGAGGATGATATATTAGTTGGACTCATACGAGAGGATAACATTTGAGAGGGGGGTGAACTGTTATCATTTCTTTGATAATTTTGTTGTTGCAAATCATTGCATGAATTACTATTATTTCGATGAATCGAAGAACGACTGCGAGACCGGACTCGCTGTTGCCGTATAGGAGGCGGTGGAGGAGGATTAGTAGAGCTGCTTACCATCATATATCATTGCATTCCCAAGATGGTCACTTTATGCAAAAACAGGATTATTATATCCGATATTCTCACCTAACGGCATTCAGGCAGTTCTATTATGATCGATTGGATGCTCCAATGAGACGTCGATACCGGGGTTCGTAGGGTAACCGTTTGGCGAGTTGAGATCCTCATTCTTACCAAGCAAACAACAAATACCTCTCGTCATTGTCGTACTTGCATATCTCGCATCGCCCCTATCCTCTTTGCTTCGGAATAAATAATCGATTCGATATCGAACCAATCATGTCCTGTCTATGTATCGGAGGGGTATGTATCCCCTACTCGGCATTATTACCATGTCTATTAATCGGGTTACAATGGGTAGCCTCTCAATTTGCAAAAGTGGGCTTATTGCCCGATTTTGTTGCAAAGCTTTTACGTATGCAGAACAGAAAGAAATTAGATGATAGTTGTGATGCAAATGGATGTTGCGGTAGTAATTCAAAGCGGAGTGAGAGTGTAATTACAACCGCTACATCTAACACTACATCAGACGAAGATGATACCGATAATGAGGTTAAAGTTGGACATGTAGAAACATTACAAAGATGGGAAGAAATATACACTGCATCCAAATCATCGTCAAATAACAATAAATCATCTATACTATTTGTGAAGTTCACTGCCGATTGGTGTAAACCATGCAAGGCAATACAGCCTGCATATGTTTCAGCAGCATCGTCACATAAAAATTGTACATTTATTACATTAGATATTGATGGTGACGATTGTGACATGTTAACGGGTAAATTAAAGGTGGCTATGATGCCCACGTTTGTTTGTTTTAAGGATGGTATTGAGGTGGGTAGGATGAGTGGTGGTAATTCGGGTGACAAGTTGAATTGTTGGGTTGCTGATATGTGCAGCGGCGAGAAGAAGGAGTGCACCACAAATTGTTGTTCGTAAATTGACATTAGTTTTTGCTTGGGCATATATAGATATTTTGTTGGTTGATGTACATAAATATTTAATAGTTGTTAAGGGGTATGTAGAATGTGGACAAAACAATAATCCTTTAATACGTATTAAAATGACTATGAGAAAGTAAATGTTCCTTTTCACAGTTTGAACAAAATCCATGCCCACATCCCTCCCATTTACACCGATATGTTTCTGGAACACATGACGCGCAAAAAGGTTCAAGAATACAAGGACAGGAGTTATTATCCCTTGCACAACTCTCGCATATACACTGACCGCAACTATGACAAGATTCTTTGCAACCAGAGCAACATAGTTCTCCGCAATCGCCACAGAAACTAGATGAAATACAATCAACACAATAATCCTTCTCGCAATTATGACAAAAGTTTAACAAACCTCTTCCATCTTCTTCACAGTTGTCGCAAAACGAAGTCAAACATTTATAACATATAAAATTTTGTAGTCCACAATGGCCGTCAGTACTGATAATGACGTGTACACTAGTAATGCCAATTGATGTATCACAGGCTTTACATTTGCTTTGTCGGCTTGCCAAATGATTGCTGTATGTTCCTAAAAAGTTCGTGAGTTGTGTACTTCTACTGTTCCGCCACTTTCTTGGAAGTTGTAGATGCGTCATCGAGTTTCCTTCTGTATTAATGATACTCGTAAGAATCGGTAAAACTTCATCCTCAGAAATCGAAGGTTCTGGATACAATTCAGGCGAATTATGTTGACTAACTAATCCTAGGTCAAGTTGTTTCAATACGACAGAATCTCTCAATGGGCTCAATCCAGAGCCGTTTATATTAACACAACCTGTCAGCTTGAGACATTTGATATTGTTGACCGCAACTCTAACCCCACCAATTGTCAATATATCATGTATATCTTCGTCTGTTAACTTCTCAGCTAAACTATAATCAATATCACCAAAGTCAAGAGTTTCCCATAATTTTTCATCATTCGATAGAATTGTTAATTGCGATGCAGATGGAGACGCTATTGCAAAAATGGCTCGTGATATATTGGATAGATATGTTGCTACATGTGCTAGTGCATTATCTGGTAAGTCTGATATGTGTAGGCCTTCCTTTCGGCGTCGTTTGTTAGTGTTCATCTCCGCCATTGATAAAATTCTGAGAGTATCAAGGATACCAAAAGGCATGGCTGGGCTGCCGGATGGGCCTTGAGAATCAACATCATGAGTTCAATATTATATGTGGAGATTAGCGCTCTATCATCCCGGCAAATCGAATGATATATCGCCTACACTATCAGTATTCAATGTTCTATTGATTGGTGGTACTTTGGAGACCGCAGTTTGCAAGTGAAGATATACACTGGCAGTCACTTATCACGCAACAAACTTTACCTCTTTATCTAGCTCTAACGATGGCAAAGATATCAAGCTCGAGTTTCTACAACGAATATCATGGGCACAAGGTACACCACTTACAAACACTCTATCCACTATTACGGTCCAATTCTGATGCATTAATATTCACTGCCGGTGATAGTAGTTTAGACAATAAGTATTGGTTTAATGATAAATCAAATGCAGTTGGTGTATATAAAGATGTATTACAACCACCGACAATGATATGTGATGTTACATATCATTTGAATTCATTATTGGAAGATGATAATCGATACAACAAAGGAGCAGCATCATCAATATCAAGCAATACAAGAATCAAGTATGCGGCAATTAATACAGCTGTTGAGGCAACTACTTTAAATGAACGTTCATATAATCTACGTACACAAGATAAGTTCATACGGGATAACATCTCATCAGAAGATATACTAATAGTAAGTGTTGGAGGGAATGATATTGCCCTATGCCCGACGCCTTGCACAGTCGCCAGTGTAGCAGGATTGTTGTGCTTACCTACACGATGTTTAGAAAGTGGAAGATCGTATGGAAGTGTTCCGGTAAGGAGTAGATATCATCAGTGAACATGAATTCATTTTACTTTGCAGTGAACTAACCGACTTATATTCTAAAACAGATGAATGATTACTGCTGTGGATGTGGACCATCGTTGCTTTCTTGTACTTGCTCTTGTCCGCCATGTCTTGGTTACTTTCGTCATCTATTCGGTACACGGTAAGAAATGGAGACTTTTTGTACTATATATCACATACATATACATTCTGCACTGACAAACATCGATTCTTAACCATCAGAACTCAAAAGTATATAGAAGCATTAACAGCAAAGACAAAGCCGAAGAAGATACTAGTTTGTTTAATCTATTACCCAGATGAGAACAATACACCGTCATGGGCTAATGGTGCCTTAGGGGCTCTTGGATATAACAGAAATCCTGCAAAGATACAGCTGATATTACGAAAGATTTTTGAGGAGGCAACAAGGTACGTGCATTGAACTGTATAGACTGACCTCCTCTTTGCAATGCTTACTAACTTGATGAACAACTCTTGAACAAACAAGCACCATTCAAATTCCAGGTTCAGAAGTCATTCCAATTCCTCTTTTTCAGGCACTGGACGGTACCAGAAGTGAGGACTATGTTGCTAGAGTTGAGCCTTCGGCGTCAGGTGGCCGTAAGATGGCAGAATATATGCTAGATGTGATATATAATGGTACAAGAGTGATAAATAGCGGTGTCAATGGTTTGGGAATGGGAATATCTGCACCAACTACTTCGTTTATTGACGGTAGAGCTACATGATGTCGAAGGAGGGGGGGTATAGGGTCTATGTCTATGAGTATATCTATCTCCTTTTGTTCATACTTAGATCAAAAGAGAAGGAAAGTTAACATGCTTCTCTCTTTTGTTCACTACTTAAACTCAAAAAGCGAAGATTAGTAACATAATGCTTCTTTTGTTGTCTCTATTATATAGTTGCAGGTAGTAGTAGGAAACTATGTAGCAGCAAACAATACACCTAACTCAATTATTGGTGGCCCTGTAATAGTGCCTGAATTTTGCCCAATAAAGGTTTTTGAGTACCCTTTCCATCAAATCAAATCGTTGGTGTCAATGTTTTTGGCGTGTGTTATTATTATTAGATTGCAGAAGAAGACAAATCTAATAAGGGTGGATATATACAGCCATAGAGGCAGAAGTATTGTATCGTCGGGGTCCGGGCATCTCTAGTTGTTTCTGAGGGAAAGTATAAAGAAAGAGATTGCTGATACAAATTTACAACTGAAGAAGATTCATAACTTGGCCACAAAAGAGTATTTCTATCATGGATTTGGTAAGTGTGTTGTATGGTTTTATGATCCTATACTATATGAAGTATTGTTTTGCTTTCCTCATTGGGTGGCGTACCATTTATATACTGCTCATACTTTTGCTCACATCATGTGCACTCTTTCACTTTTGCAATATGTTGCAATTGTATCTTTGGTCTATCCTTTGCAATATTATACAATCAATAATACACAAACTAATAATAATGAACAATTATACACAGTCACGATCGATAAATCAAGATCGTTCATCTGAACTTCTCCTAGATAAAATGTTAGGAGAAGGATCATTCGGACAAGTATTTCGTGCAACACACATTGCCACCCAGGCAATAGTCGCAGTAAAGGTATTACCAGACCAAGGATTAGATAATAATGAAGAAACATCAAAGATTATGGGTGAGATTGATATATTGGCAAAGTGCAACTCACCATATATAGTGGGATACTTTGAATGCTTTGTATGTCCACCAAAATCGACAAAAGAAAATGGTGAAATGTGGATTGTAATGGAGTTTTGTGATGGTGGGTCTGTATCAGACTTGATTGAGGCTGCCGGGGGACGTGGATCATTTGCAATGCCTGAGGAATGTATACGAGCGGCATGTGCAGGCATTGTATTAGGATTAGAATATTTACATAAAAAGGAGATTTGTCATCGTGATATTAAATGTGGTAATGTATTGTTAACACACGATGGACATGTCAAGTTGGCTGACTTTGGTGTATCAGCTGAATTAACAAATACAATTAATAAACGAAAGACTGTAGTTGGGTCACCATTTTGGATCGCACCAGAAGTTATTAAGGAGGCACATTATGATGGACGTGCCGATGTTTGGAGTTTGGGTATCACCGCTATTGAAATGGCAGAGGGTGCACCACCACATTCCAACCTTAATCCACTCCGGGCAATCTTTTTAATACCAAGTAAACCAGCACCAACATTGGCAGATCCTGATAATTGGAGTCCAGAAATGTTAGATTTTATTAGATGTTGCTGTAAGAAGGATCCAAGTGAACGATCGGATTCGGCTTTATTAACAGGACATCCATTTGTTAGACAGGAGGTTATAGCCTTGCGTAAGATGCATGCTGGGTTTGAAAACTGTGGACATGGTGCTAGTGGATATGCCCAGGCTGCCAAGATTGCCAAGAATAGATCTCCAGGCCTGCCGGCATTACGTAGCTTTATGGAGCGGATGAGAAACCCATTAGATGCTGTGAAAAGTCAACGTGATATTGGATTTGAGGGTAAAGGCGGAGAAGGAGGTAGTCCGAATCACAATAATGGCAACAACAATAATGATGCATCAGCGGCATTATCACCCATGTCAACAAGGGCAAGTAGTGACGAATCATCTACTGATGAGAATGATGTAAGTGGCTGGAAACAACGGGAAAGTTCAAGACCTACACCTCCCGTTATTAATGGCAACAAGAACACCAGTGGCCCCATACACCCTTTAGTCTCAAATGGCGGCGGCTCAGTCTTCAATAATACACTCAAGGAAATCGATCCAATATTGAAACAAGATCCCGTCTTCCAAAGTGAAATGAACAAATTAAATCAACTATTCGAGGCTAAGTTGGCATCATTACAGGCTGCACATGAAGAATCGAGACGAAAGATTATCATCTCGGCAACGGTACGTAATCGAAAAGGTGTTGATGTCATGTCTCTAATGGAATCGGCAGGTGCCCGACGAGATGTCGAAATGAACTCAAAGAAGGTATACAAACAAGCTGCCGATAGTGAATGTTTCAAGGTAATGTTAGATTCAATGGCACCCAACAGTGTTGGCGTGAATGAATTTGACGATGGTAATAATATAGTCTCAACATCCAATAGTGAAGAGGTTATAAAAGAAATGGAAGAGGAGGATGAAGAGGAAGCAGCAGCAGTTTCAAGTACAACGGCAAATCCGAGTAGAAGAAGTCAAGGCATATTTGGCAAAGCATCGGCCAAGTTGAAAGGAGCTGCATCCAACAAGGCATCGCAGAATAGTGAATTTGGTATGGAGCTGGATGATCACCCGGTAGGTGTGTCTCCTACCGAAACAGAGAAGGAAACTATATTCTGATATTCTGAGCAATGAGGAACAAAATTGTCATATTCCACTGTTTCTCCTCTTGTGTATGAGATTCTGTCCGAGAGTAAACTTGCCGGTATATTTTGGCTATAATCTGCTATAAATTAGAATCTAAAGACATAATAATTTCTGTTCTTAGCTTATCGATAGACTCCATTGCAGAGACACTGCACGGAATTAAAGACAAATGCTCCTAAGATTTATAAGCTTACTGTGAAGAAAGAATTCGGTCCGATTATTGGCCCAGGTGGTAAAAACATCAAAGGAGTAATCCAAGCAGAATGGTACTACAGTAACTATCTAATGATGAATCTATCCATCATAATAATACATAATTACATAATTCATAATCCATATTCCAAGATAGAGTAGAAGATCATATCTTATGCACATTTGAATTACATTATTAAACGTATTTAGTTCCACTAGGGTCCTTTTATTCTGCATAATACAAAATGTCCAATCCCCAGCAAATTCCATCTCGTTTTTAGGAATCTAAAATATATATATATCCATGTGCCGCAAACTATGAGTAGCATATCAAATGAAAAGAATCAAAGGAGGTCAAGGGAGAAGAGGCACCCAATCGTCAGTGTCTCAAAAGATATACCTCTACCCATAACAAATACCCATTGTATACCCCTATTAATCAAAATCATCTATTCTCATAACTTGTAACTTTACTGCTTGTATGCATCCTTCTGAGCCTGTGTAAGAGCTCGCCAACGTTTTCCCATTTCCTTCCCTACTTGCCCAAAGGTTAAATCCGGCATCTCTGCAATAACCTTGGGCCTAGTCTCCTTGGCAAAGACCATGTAGGATGACAGCTTCTTCTTACCACCGGTTGCCTTCTGTTGTTTTTATATTGTGGTGGGTTGTAGAGAAAAGATTTGAGTGGTTGAGGTGAAAAGATATATTACGGAAAGTATGAACACTGAACACATAATATGATATGTCTCTCATATATTCTTAGATACAGCTCAAACAATATATCCACCCGATGCCACCGCACAATAATTCCATATAATATCATTCAAATTACCAAGAGGTCAAAGGAAGATAAGGTTGGTCGTAGTATTGAGATATTGCAACAAAACCAATCGAGGGGGAAAAGATATGTAGCCCAAAGATACGCCTCCGTATTGGCTGCCGCTGCACAACTAAAACACACCAGATTCTACACACCTTGGCAGCCTTCTTGGTGGGACTCTTCTTCTTTGTATCGACCATATTGATTAGCGTATTAGGGGTGAATTTGAGAGGTTAGTATGAGAGTAATGATTGTAGATACTATGTGAGTTTTGGATTGTGAGTTTTTGATACGATACTCCGCGAATTAAATGATTAGAAATCCATTATGGCGATCAAACTGCTATTTGAGAGAGATGTGGACCGGATAAAGAGAGTAATATACACACTCTCATTCTAATATTGTCTTCGTCTAAAGCTACTCTTATCTTATTTCTTGACTCAATATACACAGAAGAAACATTGCTACTAAACTACCATACTCTCCCCGAGGCATTCTCCAGTTTTCTAAAGTAAACTTTCTTCACCTTCTTCATCTACTCTTGAACTTGAATGACACCTCCCATGAGTCAGATCATGACGCTACTGCTACATTGTACACAGCAAGTCGGAGAATGATACTATTAACTTCATCTGCGGGTTGAAAGAAGTCCAACTGCTAAGGCAGGGTGAAAACTCTTCTCTTGATATCTGTCCACCGTACAATGAGACCGTGAACACTTGATAACATTCCAATGAGACACAAACCAAATAGACATGTCATGCTTGGAAGGTATATATTATATATGTACTGTTTGGAAGTGACTAATTGGACGCTCCTGTTGGAATGTTGGTTCCATTATTATTGCAAGGGAGTAGAGTGATATCGCCGGTCCCATCATGTTAATCCAACAGATTGTAGCGCTCATCTTCTCATTAAAAGCCACCCGAATAAGAATAAGACTATGATGAGAGGACGAAGTTAAAACCAAATATGCGTAGGCACACAATCGATTACAAGTGGATACAGGAAGGTCAACATTAAAGTAATTGCAATCAAAAAGTGAGCAGACAGTGGGTAGTAGAACCAAATCGTGACCGCACAACGGATCAGGCATAGTCTGATAAGCAAGGCTCATATATAAACCAAACTACTAATAAGTGACCAAATCACCCCAATCTTTACACCAACGAATTTCTTAATGCCATTGTCATGAAGATCAGACCACTTGGGCCTGCACTAAAATCTAAATTCGACTGATCTAAATTCTACTCTATCCTAAGCATAAGCACCATGTCTTCTACATACCCCTAACCGCACGGCATTATTGTTACAGTCTTCACGCTCACACTTCTTTCTTGGTGGCCTGATTGCCCCATGCTTAGTACATACTCCTCCCTGTAACGACCACTTATCGCATCCTTTATGGCTACAAGTCCGCCTCTTAGCTCCGTGTTTAATACAAACTCCCCTGCTTATTATTTGGTTAGTGCAACCATCATGGCTGCATGTATACTTCTTTGCCCCATGCTTGATACAAAGTCCTCCAACGGTACATTGGTTATTGCAGCCTTCATGTTTGCAAATCAATCTCTTAGCTCCGTGTTTGACACAAAGCCCTCCGTTTACTACTCGGTTATTGCAGCCTTCATGTGTGCATGTATAAATATACCTCTTCTTAACTATAGTTGGTTTTATTGTAGAAGTAGATACATCAACATTCCTTTCTTCTGATGGTCTTTTTCTCTTGTTAGTTTTATCTGTTTCAATAACCGTACAAATATCTCTACTGCTTTGCTGCTGTTGCGGTTGTATATATGAATACTTCTTCTTACCGTCCTTAACAATCAAATCGCGCTTAATCAACCGCTTTAATGCATGTTTTACATTCTTCTTGCTTGTATCATACTCATCTACTATACTATCATAATGTTTTTGTATTTGCTTTTTGGGAACAGACATTGTCTGCTGTAGCACCTCAGATGAAGATGATTGACAGTAGTCTTTAATATAAGAAAGTATAGCATCATCTAATGAAGGTGGCTCCATTTCTCTTTGTCAAATGCTTAGGTAGCTCCTCTATTCAGTTGCAACAGATGAAGAACAGAGAGATGATGTACTCCTTTGTACATAACTTTTTGGTATCCTATTCGCGACTGTATTATATATAAATATACCTTATACTATCATTGCAATACAGTTCCGTGATTGCTTAGCATCGCCAGCCGCCGCCATCATCAATCATCTACTTTACTGTACCACTACCACATACTCGAGGGATAAGGATACCCAGGTATACTTTACTCGAGGTTCACCTTAGACTACCAAAACCTCCTTACCCCTCATTTTATCAAATCAGCCTTGCGATTGTGGTGACCTTCTGCCTTCTATGCGAGTTGATAATAATACAACAGGTAGTACCTCCACAATCGCTAACTGGATGTGCTAATATATAGTCTCCGAAGAAGAGATAGGATACCAATCATAAAACAAACAGTATAACTATCAAATTTTACTGCAATGGTGCATTGATATTCTTTTCTCATTATAACAAACAGAATAGAACAGCAATAAACATAATATATTGAACAATCTCCGCCCTCGACAATACGAAAATAAACAATAATGGTAGACTCAACATTATTACCACTTGCAATTCTCCTACTAACAATATCAACATGGTTCACCATTCATCATGCAAAGAAACAAACATCTTGCTTTGTTATACTATTATCAATTATTGCCTTTGGATTAGGGTTTGCTACTGTGGCTTTACTTCCTATTGATTTAAGCTATGCTTCTTCGACGCATGCCGCTTTGAATAGTACAGCAGCTGTTGATGATGGTAGCGACAGTAATGAGGGGGCTGATTCGTCCACTACCGCTTCATCATCAACAACAGATTTGAGTAAAAACAATCCAACATATCTACCATATCAAATAACATACTGGACAACATTCTTATTAGCATGGCTAATACTACCAATCACTCGAGAAACACTCCTCTCTGGACAATTCACATTCCGTCAACGTTTAAAAGCTGGTATCTACAATTCAATCAGATCAATTTTCTTAATGATGATAATGGGCACACTATTTACAATTGGTATGATGATCCATCTAAAATCAGTCCATTTAATAACTATAGTATTACCAGTCTTAATGGCATTAAGTAACACGTACGGATTGTTACTAGTTTTCCTACTATTGGGTAATGGATTAATTAACATACCTAAAAAGTTATGGAGAATTGCCTGTCCTTCGACAGAATTACGAAGGACAAGAATAATAAGTTGTAATGTTGAAGAGGAATTATTTGAAAGTGTAATGGAATTAGAAGATGTGGAATGTAAGATTGATGTTGTTTGTGAGAATGTAGTTGGGTTAGATAATGGTGAGTTTGATAATGACGAAGATGGTATACAACAGTTAAGTACAAGAAGAGGTACACGACTAGGAATGTTATGTTGTAAAACAGATGAGGTTACAGAATTTCACGAATGTTTAGAAGAGTTGGTACGAAGGAAGAATGAGACTATTGATTTATGTTCCGAACGGAGGACTAGACGTCCTGGCTCAAGAGGTAGCAACAATCGACGAATTAGCAATAATGATAACGATGATGAAGACAATGGAGATACCAACAATGGTGGAGAGATTAATACAATGGATATCAAATATCTAGTTATACTAAGTAGTCAATTACAAAGGGCACAAGAACGTGTGACATCGGCACAGTTACGATGGGATCATTTAGTTGAACATGGACGATTATTCTCGGCATTATTGATTGATAATGACAATAGTAATGGAAGTAGTAGTATACAACAGATTGGTAGTAATGATGAGATGAATGATAATGGTGACTCAATATCTGATACTACATTACTAGATACATCAACTACATACTCAAAGTTACCCAAATGGTGTCATACGATACATTACTCGTCACAACGACTTTGGATAAGATATCTACGATACCCCACCTACAAATGTCTATCAATAATCACGGCAATACTATCAGTATTCATATTACTAAGTGAAGTAACAATATCAATACCAATCAATCTATGTCCATTCTCATGGATACTCCATACAATTGATAAATTGGAATTGAATACACAGTTACTATTTCAATTCTTTGCATTAATACCATTATTATATATGTCGATATGTGTATACACATGTTTATTTCAAATGAGCTTATTGGGTCCATATTGTTTACGGGGGAATAGACAGAGTAATGGCGTGGCGTTGGTGTTTAATGCTCAATATTTGGTTAGGCTACAGTTTTCACTTGGGTATAACTATCTATTGATGTAAGTACTGACTTGTATTGAACTTTTGTATACTGCTTGACTTGACTTGATATACATACTGTACATCTAATGTATTGCTTTGTTTTGTATACACAGGCTCAAATATGACATGACACACTGTGCATTCAACAATATCATGTCAGACATGTCAACAATACCATTCTTCGGCACTTCCTTCTCAGTTTATGCACCACTACTTATCCTAGCGGTATGCCTATTCACGCTATGTGACTTTTATCCCAAGATATTACGATTCCTTGGTATTGAACATGAAGATGCATTACTACTTGGGGATGAGGATGAGTTGGATGATAAGGTGAATGAGGGTATACAGTTGATGAAACGAGATGCCGAAAGGAGGGGTGGTGGTGTAAGTTCACCACGATCATCAAGTTTTACCGAGAAGCAGAGTCTAAATGGTCAGAGTAGTAGTAGGCATATAATAGTTTAGAATAAGAATTCGAATAGCTGACTAATATAACCCTATGCTACTAATATCCCTCAAGCTTATACAATGTCTATTTGAATACTCGGTGAGAAAGTAGATGATCATTTTGACAGTCTGCACAGAATCTTCCATTGCATTGTCCCCATTCACATGAGTGTGTTTTTGGAGCACATCCGACACACAAGAATCTATTTACACAGGAGCATTTCTCGGCTGCACACCCTCCACAGACGACACTCTTACACCTTTGACAAGTTTTTAGAGTATCCTCGCACCCAGAACAAAAGTCTTCTCCACAATGATCACAGGTAACAATTGAACTACAATTAGCACAAAAGTCCTTCTCACAATGATTGCAATACACTAACATATTTCTCTCGTCATCGGTTTGACACATATTGCAATATGATTTTAGACATTTGTAACATATATCATTTTGTTGACCATACCACTCTTGAGTATTAGAGTTGACAGGATCACAATAGACATGACCATTATGATTCGTACTAGCTTCCCTAACCAATATGTTGCACTTTGTACATTTAATTCCCCGGCTTGCTAACACTTCATTGTATCTTCTTAAAAAAACTGTGAGGTGTGTATGCTCTTGTTTATTCCGCCAATTCTTTGGAAGTTGTAAATGAATTAATGAATTTCTTTCTGTATTGATAATACTAGTAAGAATTTCAATAGACACTTCAGATATAGAAGGCTGTGGGTGCATATTGGGCGATTCGTTTTGACCAACAATACTCATATCAAGTTGTTTCAATACGATCGAATTACTTAAAGGACTCAGTCCGGTTCCCCAGATGTTGGTACACCCCGTTAGCTTGAGACGTTTAGTATTACTAGCCGCATCAACAATTGTCAATATATCACGTAAACCACCATCCTTTAATCTTCTAGCTAGACTCTTATCAATATCACCAAAGTCAAGAGTTTCCCATAATTTTGCATCACTTGATAGAATCGTTGATTTTATTGCAGATGGCGACGCTAAGGCAAATATCGCCCGAGACACGTTAGATAGATATGTTGCTACATGTGCTACTGCATTATCAGGTAGATCTGATATGTGTAGGCCTTCCTTGCGCCGTCGTTTGTTAGTACTAATCTCCGCCATGTTATGTATGTTTTGAAAAATTATGAGAGTATAAGGATACCAAATAAACCGGGTATCCTTTTCTGGAGGCCTGAATATTGCTCAAGTTAGGGCTGAGTGTCATAATACTGCTCAATAAAGGTTTCTAAATGCCCTTTTAACAGACCCAGGAATTGCAATTGTCAAACGGCGGCCATGCAAAATGAAAAGCCCTCGTCTCGATTCTGTCTCCTACCGCTAGTTGGATCGACGGCTCCATTGTTTATACACCAGTAATTGCATATTGATATAGTGAGGGGTATTATCGTCTTATTCTACGATTGATATGCTCATCAATTGAGCCGGCTAGCAGAGACAGTATCTTTTCACTCTCTCTCCTTCTCCCCCAATACAACGATGATGATATCTAAACAATATCGAGGTATAACGAACATAAATAAAACATCCTGCCATACATCCTCATCAATACAATTATTATATCATTGTTTTCCACCATTAACTGATTCAATAATTGATTTGGCGGAATGTAGTGCTATTTATCATGTACAGCAACTTTATAATAAAAGGGGCAGAAGAGGTTCGGACAAGAAGAATAAAAGCACAAAGACAGATAGTATTGCTGAGAATGACAAAGAGGGAGAAGGAAAGGATAACGATGTGATTGAATCTGAGTTTGTATATCAATTATCATGGTTCTATTATTTGTTGACATATAATATTGATATATTGCAAGTATCAAGAACAAAATTTGCAAAGAAGAAAGAGGAAGATGCCAAACAACAAGCAATTGCAGTAGCATCATCCATCGGTATATCATCAAGTCAAGAAGAATACTTTACATCACCATTGCAATCTGTTACATCAGAAGAGTTTCATACCATCTTGAATGAAGCAGCGGCCTCTCCATCAAGATCTAATAGAAAACATAAAAAGAAGAAGAAGCACAATCGTCATCGACATCATAGAGATGATACATCCAGTCGAACTTCAAAAACACCATCACATAAAAGCTCCCGTAATAAAAGTCGAGGAATATCCTCCTTATCAAGTGTACCAACTCCCTCACCCACTAAACTCTCCCCAACTAAACTAAAACAACCATCGGAAATGAATTCAGCACAAAAGGCAGCAATAGCAAATTTCATGACCAAGGCTAAGAATGGTACATCAACTACCAATGATTGGCAACATTTAGTTGAAGTTATGAAGGATAATAATCGTAGTATGTACAGTGGTGCTTTGAATATGTTATTGGATGGTCGAGGTGAAGGTGAAGGTGGAGGAAAGGATCAGCATGTTAGTCCATTACGAACAGACTTTGATGAGACTAGTTTAGTAAAGGGGGAGAAGGAAGGGAAGGTAGTAGATGGAGAAGATGATTTACTACTTCAACAGCCTATACTTGACGAGGAGAAGGTTAACAATAATGAACGGAGTGAAAGTGATAAGACTGCAAAGATATCTAATCTCAAACAATTGCAAGATGCTATTGATACCTTTGGGGAAGAGCAGGGATCAACTACCATTGGCAACTTGGGCGGAGGTAAACTTACCTCAAATGATGACACTCCAACTACATCTGACCAAGTACAAGTTGATGCAGTAAATCCAACATCATTCTATGAACATATAAACACCTACACATCCAACTTATCAACACAATCATCTAAAACACATTTATCAAATGTACACATCAATACATCAAACGTTGGTGATGCTGGACAAGTATTTAGATGTTTAGTAAGTGTATTGGAATATAGTGTCAATGAAGAGATTAATAGATTGCAAAGTATACTGGATGTATTGGAAATTGATAGTTGGAATAAACGTGATGATAATGAAGAAAAGGTAGAAGTAGGAGAGGAGGATACAAACAAGTATACTGACGACGGAGTAGATGAGAAGCAATTACTACAAAAGCTTAAATCAATCCAAGCATCACTCCGATATGCATTCAGTGGGACATTAATCTCACGGATAGTCGGTACATCCATCTCAGTTACCACACAATCACATAATCCAATGTTACCACCACTTGATGATAATAACATTGATAATAGAGATTGTACAACTATAACAAAGGTACAACGTACAAAAGAGAATGGTGGTATTGAACGGAAGTTACCAGTGCCATTAGTTTTGCCTGTTGTTAAAGCTGATATACCCGCTGCTGGTTCGACGACGAAACAAAAGAGGGCAAAGAAGAGCAAGATCGAGAGTACTGAGACAGTAGAGAATCCAAAGAAGAAGAACTACTTCCCATCAATCGAGGAATCATTATACAGTATAACAATCCATCCAAATCCAATTCGGGGATATGATTGGCGTCAATTAATGAAACGGAATGAAGTTAATGAAGATGTATTTGTTAAGAAGATTGATTCTGATGGTAATGAGATATTGGAGAGTGAAGAAGTTGAGAAGGAAGAAGTGGTGGAGGACGAGGATGACTTGATACGAAAGTTATCTAGAGAAAGTCTTGAAAATATTGTAGATGACATTGTCAATAATGCCGAAGAATACGATGATGATGAAGAGAATTCATTCATAAGTGACGTGGCTAGTGTTGTTGAGAATGAAAAGAAGAATCATCCTGTGTTGGATCATGAGGAACGATCTGTGAGTAGTACGGAATACATTCATACTACCATCCAAAGATCGACATCACAAGGATCGGTTAACGGTGGGTCGATATCCTCATCACCAAGGAGACAAATCCGATCATCATTTGATAATGATGATATATCGGTATTGTCTACTGCATCACGATCAATTGCTTGTCAGACGGAAGTTGACGATAATGGAGACCCCATACACGGTATGAATGTAAGAACTATTGAGGTCCGGTCAGGGTTAGACGACAATAATGAGGCTAATGGCGTTGACGCCGGGGATCAACGAGAGGAGGAAAAGACAGAGGAAGAGTTGGATAATCCTCCACCATCAACTGATATAATTGAAAAGGATGCATGTTACGCCGCAGCTGTTGCGGCAATTGTTTCAGCTCGGGGTAAGAGCACATCAGTTGCTAGTCGTCATAGAAGGAGTAGGTCAGCAGCAGCTACTAAACGAGCTCCTTCTGTCGATCGAGGACGTCGAGCTTACAAGTCGGGTAGGGCTACAGATCGTCCACTTAGCCGTAATCGGAACAGCAACGAAGAACGACCCAGCCGTGCTCGTTCAACTGATTCTGAACAAGTAGCACGACCTTCTCGAGTTCGGGGTACCTCCGTGGGTAGCCGGGGTAGTTATCAAGGTAGATCAGTTGATGAATATAATCGTATCAGAGGCACGTCCGTGGACAGTCGACGAAGTCTCAGGGGTACATCTGTAGAACGTCGTAGCAGTCGCTATAAGAACGATGCCACCTCTGTGGATAGCCGTCGTAACAACAGTAGTGGACTTCTTCGGAGTAACTCTGTTGGACAGAGGATGGTCGAGGCCACTACCGCAGCCATTCCTCCTACTACGACAACACCGGGTAGTGGTGAGAATGGCATGGAGAGCAAGGGAGGAGGTGAACCCAATGATTCGTCGCCTAGTTTGTTTGCACCACTGCCTGGTATCACAACTCCAAGGGGAATGGAAATTGGAGACTCCACTGAACAGGGTATTACTGTGGCATACATGCCCTCGCCTACCAATTCACTTGACTACGATAAAAACGATGATGTTGTATTACCATTGGATAGCGATGATAGCTCAAGTGACGATGACTCGTCAGTAGATGATCATGTTTCATCAGTTGATACCGATACTACTTCTGAGGATGGAGATAACAACGAGCAGCCAAATCTAGACGGTGCAAAGAAAGATGACGATGATTTACATTCATTCTCAACAAAGTCCTCTGATATCGACACGCCAGAGAATATTGACGAGCTCAGCCTTGGCTCGTTCACGGATGATTCAGAACTATCCGATGTTCAAGTCAACCTGTTAGTAGAAGGAGGAGAAGACATGAAAGGTGAGACTGGGAATACTGCTGATGTCTTACAAAATGAGACCATTACGGCCCAACCCCCAGTTGTCGAGGAAGAAGGTCCAAAGGAAGACCTGGCAGCTGCTCTTAAACAGGACCTATCAGCCATAAACGACGACAAGAACGATCCAAAGGGAATGGAAGTCGAGCCACCATCACTAGGATCGACTTCCTACTCGGCCGTGAGTGATTCCAATAGTGATGACTCGTCCTCGTCCTCGAGTAGTGATAGTTCTACCTCAGGTTCTTCATCCTCAAGCTCTTCGGACGACACATCCTCGTCTGATTCCTCAAGTTCCGACTCATCAGACGATGATGATGACGGCAAGCCTGATACTACCGTCGCGGCTGCTGTGTTATCCAACACGGATACCGACGATGACAGTATTTCCAGTAGTGATACTTGGCAATCTCAACCTACGAATGAATGGGTAACACGAAAGGAAACAAGATTTGAAACCCTTCCACAGTCATTAGTATTCCACTTAAAACGATTTGAGTATTCGCCTACATTAGGACGAGTAGAAAAGTTACCCGGGGAAGTTGATATACCTCAAGTGTTGGATGTAAAGGCATGTTCATTGGTCAATACTGATGATGAAAAGAAGAAAGATAAAGGAGGAGATTCATGTTATCAATACAAGCTGACAGGAGGTATCGTGCACGTAGACCCAGAAGAAGATGAAGAGGATGTTGAGTATGGACAAACCTCTGAGGGTCATTATGTTACGTTCATCTGCAAGTCTTCTCTTGATGACACAGAAGATGATAAGGAAGAGAAGAATGTATGGACTGAGATTGATGATGAGGTTGTCCGTACTTCTGAAATAGACTCGGCATTGAAGATTCTCAGTGGATGTGAAAGTAATTCTGATAAGAAGGAGAAGGATAGAAGATATGCAACATTGGTTGTGTATACACGTGGTTGATGGATGTAAAGATGCTGTGAAAAGTAACTCGGTGCTAGTATTGATTTTGTAAAAGATACTTAAATCTCAAAGTTGTATAGAGTTGTATTGTTTTGTGTGCCAATAGACTAATTTTGCAATATCAAATCGGTCAGATCGCAACTTCCAGAACACATGCATCAACACCCAATCCAACCAACTTGATTGCAATAACTATAAACTAACTACTTATCATTCCACTGATGTGAACATTTAACACACTTATAAAAAACACTCATGGGTTCATCAGCACTACGTATCTGCATTTGCATAAAGTATGCTTCGTTATGATTACATGCTGGACATACTGCCATGGTACGGTCGACATTCTCCCATGCTGTTGTACCGCCTAATATATCATCTACTTTTTTACGATTGGTTGGATAGGACTTTTGTATTTGTGGTCTTTTAATTTGTTGGGAGTATGGACATGTTGTACAGGCGAAGATGTGTTTGGTGGATGATTCATGGGGTGTTCCACCATTTGCTGCAGAGGAAGAAGATGTTGTTATTTGTAGGAGGGTACCATCAAGAGGACAAAACCACATATTATCTTGATGTGAAAATTTTTGATGGTGTTTGTGTTTGTCGGAGTTGTCTCACTATTGATCCAACTCCAATGAAATGAATCGCCACCAGAAATTAGCGTTAAAAACTGATCTAGCTGGTGTATTGTTAGTATACCATCTGCTTTATTGCGATACTAATCGATATCAATAATCCCCTGTTGCAACAGTTGCAACAAAAAGTACTAAGTATTTTTACCTAATAAGGATACCGGTCACAACTCTCATAAAATCGACTCACAAATCTCAACCTCGAAGCCTAAGTCTTCAATAAGTTGAGGTTATTGCTTCATATTATATCAATTGATATCTCAAATCATGGCTGGAAGAAGAGATGACGATCAATCTAACTTTAGAATAACATTAGAAGTTGATAATGATTCAGCTCTGCCCAAGTTATTGGAAGGAAGGGTGAGTAAAACTCTTGTTTTAAATCCTTAATGTATTGGTTGCAATTCATATACCTTCTCATATCATCTCTCTCTCTCTCTTGTACGATAGACTATTGCAATATTAGGTGGTCCGTTGTACAATCATACTGCCGAGTCGTAAGTTTCTCTTATACTGCAATGCTCATGTATTATGTTGTTTAGGGCAGTACATGCATCATATCATTCTAATCACATCTTATGCACAAACTCAACATACATCATATCATTCTAATCACATCTTAACAAACTATTTGCAACATGTTAAACAATAAATTACAGACGAGCACCTGCCCAACGATTACAGATACACAATCAACTACAACATGCAAGACGTATACGTTCTTCACTTGAGGAGGCTGCCAATTTAGCTGATGCTTTACCAAACAACTCCACAACATCACATTCTCGAGCAATATCAATATTGCAATCATCACTACCACACATGAATCAATTGGTATCACTTACCCAAGCTCTAAAAAGTACAACACAAACAAACAATTATAATTCACAATTCAATATTAATGAATTAAACGAATGCATAAACAATAAGAAACAAATGGAAGCTGAGCAGTTACTACGAAACAAACGTATGATGCGACGTCAACTACGTGAATTTGCATTAGAAACTAATGGAAAGGGTACAGTACTTATTAATGAAGAGTTGGAAAGGGCACATGATTCTTTGATATACAAACCTAGTGATGATACCATTGAGGATGATATTCAACAAGAAGATTTTGTGGTTACAGCTGGAGATGATGAGGAGTATGCAAGAAGTTATTCAGCAAGTTCGAACAGATCAAGAAGTCAATCATATGATTCTTCATCTGAGGATGATGATATGCCATTGATTAACTTATCAACAGCTGCTGCAGCAAAAGGGAAGAAGAAGTCACGCGGTTTTGAGCACAACGTGGAACAACTCAAAGATCACAAAGCTAAATATGGCCATTTCGACATTGACTGGAAACATCAACCAAGTCTCTATACTTTTTGTAGTAGTGTTAGGTCTTCCTATCATTATCCAAAGAGGGGATATCATCGTGTTAAGTTGAATGAACATCGAATCGCTCTTCTTGATTCTATCGGTTTTGATTGGAAAGTAGAGGAAAGTGTTAATTGTTCATCTAATAACAAGAGGGACAACCCTCCCAAGAAGAAGAAGAGGAAGTACAATAAACAAAAGTCAAATGATGATGATCATGATGAATCATTGAGGAAACAACCTCCTGAAGAATTGGTATATCAAGCTCAACCCCTTTCAAAGACTAAAGAGGCCATTCGTGAGAAGCAGGATGCTATTGAAATATTAGCAGGTATGAAGACGTCTAGTAGTAGTGCCAGTAGCACCCAACACGGATTGACTCACAACCTCATCGGTAAGAAGCAAGATACCAAGAAGCGCACGGCTACAGAAGAGAAATCATCCAAGAAGCGGATATACAATCCATCAATGCAGTGGGGTAGTGGTGTTACACCATTAAGAGACAACAAATGGCAAGCTCAGATAAGTTACAACAGCAAGCCACAATACATTGGTATGTTTGATTCAAAGGAGGTTGCTCTATTAGCAGTGAAGTTGGCAAGAGACAAGCTGACTACACCCGACGGATCTATGTATGAAGGAGATGAATTGAAACAGATTATCAAATGTGCACGGGATGCGGCTCATGCTGGTGAGCAAGCACAAGTAACAGCAGCTGCCTCTTCCTCTACTACTACTGCCACAGGTCCATCAAAGTATGCACGGAGAAAACTCTGTAGCCATGAAGGATGTGATAGCTTTGCCAGAGGAAAGGAGGGTACCTGTGTTAAGCATAGTGCATCATACCAGATGGCCGTCGATCCTAATCTCGGCGGCGGAACATGTTCACATTGTAACAAAACATTTACAACCGAGGCTGGACTGTTGTATCATTTGGGTAAGAGTTTTTGTGTCTGTTGATGTTGTTTGTTGTATATTAATATTAATTTGGTGTATGTTAGACAGTGTACCCAATATATATACTCACCTTTTCAATTCATATCATTTTCAACTTGTACAGAAAAGAAAGTATGTCAAAAGACTACAGATGATGCCTCTTCTACTAATGCCGCCACTGCCGGTCAGTCAATCAAGAAGGGTAGAACATCAAGAAGATGTCACAATTGTAAAACATACTCCGTTCAACATCGAGTGTGTAACTATTGGAACTTAGATGGAACGAAATGTAAAAAGATATACTGTCTATCATGTTTAACAAATCAATATACAGTCGGAGATGATGTCAAATCGAAGTCTAATCCAAAGGGTAAATCAATTAAAGAGATAATGAGTAATGCAAAGTTGGATAGAGAATGGCACTGTCCTAGTTGTTTGGGAACATGTATGTGCAATTCGTGTGTTACTCAACGAAAGAGAGACGAGGAAAGAGAGAAGAATAGAGTTGAGGGGGAAAGGAAGTCTAGTAGACAGTCAAAGGGGAATCTTATGTTTTCTCACTTCTTTTAATTTAGATAGATATTGATGATATAGGTAGTGGGCACTCCAACTTAAAGTTCTGTATTACAGGCACCTCTACAGAGGAACTGAGGGGGGTGGGGGGGTGGATAGGATAAAACCAATACCAAGGGAGCTTATGCATAGAAAGATACCGGTATCTTTTGAGTGTGATACCAAAAGGAGTTTTCATTCGATTGAAGCTCATGAGAACCAACCTTTATTAGGTGGCTCTTAGTGCTATCCTGAACAGCTGTTTTATCCTGGATCCATGTTGGCTGACTGAAATGAGGGGGGGTGGGGTCTGTAATACATAACTTTAAGTTGGCGTGCCCCAAGCTTACCTCTTTTGACGGCGATCCAGTCGGGGTTGCAGAAGGTGATTGGCTTGGACTCTGAGACGGCTGTAAGGTGAACATGTGAAGAGAGAAGAGGAAGTTAAGAGTTGAGTTAGGAAACGGTACCTTAATATCTTTTTTCGAAATAATAGCTTACCTCTTTTGTTGGACTCGCAGATAGACTTGGACTTGACGTGGGCTGAGTGAGATGGGAATGATGCAAACAAAATAGAGACAAGAAAGGTGAGTATTTGTGTGTTTGTGAGATGACGACTGTCCGAGGAAAGGGTATCAGTCAATACAGGCCCGAAAGAAGCTGCTCACCTCATTTGTAGGAGACTGTGAAGGCCCTATCGTGGGGCTAGATGACGGCTGTAGTGAAGATAGAGAGCAGGAGATATCATGTGTGAGTAAGGTATCCTCATAAAAATAAAGTCAAAAAATATCAAGAGATAGATTTCAATAGTACAGCTCTTTTTTACACAAACATAATAGAAGCTTACCGCTTTTGATGGCGAGCTCGTTGGCACCTCTGTTGGACTAGAAGAAGGCGAAACTGACGGCCCTTTACTTGGACTCGACGTGGGCTGTAATAAGACAGAAGACAATTATGAAGAGAAGAGTGAGTGATAAGGTATCCTCAAGATGATTTCAATATACACATAAAACAAATATATACATCAGAAAGCTCACCGTCTTGGACGGCGATCCCGTAGGCGCGTCAGTTGGATTAAGAGGAGCTTTCGAAGGCGATTGGCTAGGACTCGATGATGGCTGTAGTGATATGAAAGTAGACAGTAAGAAATATCATGTTAAGGTATCCTTCAAAATGTCAATACATACATACTCAACACATAATATATACAACAGAAACTCACCGCCTTGGACGGCGAAACTGATGGCCCTTTGCTTGGACTAGAAGAGGGCGGAACTGATGGTCCTTTACTTGGACTCTGCGAGGGCGACAGGTTTGGACTCGTTGTTGGCTGTTGAGATGAATGATGTGAAGAGATGGGGAGCAGAAATGTAATCACATGTGGTGGTGAGGTTTAAGTGGTATAAAAATACAACAACAATACACTCTTATCTCCTTCTAAAGTGAGATACAATACATGGCATCACATAGCACAACAAAACATTGTTGTTTCAAAAGCTTACATTCTTTGACGGTGAATTGGTCGGAACAGCCGTTGGACTAGAAGAGGGCGAATTAGAGGGTTCCTTTGAGGGCGATTGGGAAGGCCCTGCTGTTACCGTTGGATTGAATGTCGGAGCTTGGGAAGGAGATTGGCTTGGGCCGCCTGTTGGGTTCGTCTGTATCATAAAAGTAAGAGAGGAGGCTGAGCTTAGTATACAGCAACTCTGCAATATGGTCGACAAACTTATGAGAACTCATACTACCACTCACTGTTGGGGATGTAGTTGGACCTGTCGAAGGTTGTTGAGACGGCGATGCAGACGGCATTTTACTTGGGCTCCTTGAAGGAGATAGACTCGGAGTTGATGTCGGCTGCGTATTGAAAAGAAGACGAGAAGAACATAACGTGTGTGAGTTAAGTGTTTATGCACAGTGATAGACTATAGGCACTAATCTCAAGAGATACAAACAAATACATGTCAATGAAAGGACAGGGCATAACAAGCTTACCTCTTTTGACGGCGATCCAGTCGGGGTTGCAGAAGGTGATTGGCTTGGACTCTGAGACGGCTGTAAGGTGAACATGTGAAGAGAGAAGAGGAAGTTAAGAGTTGAGTTAGGAAACGGTACCTTAATATCTTTTTTCGAAATAATAGCTTACCTCTTTTGTTGGACTCGCAGATAGACTTGGACTTGACGTGGGCTGAGTGAGATGGGAATGATGCAAACAAAATAGAGACAAGAAAGGTGAGTATTTGTGTGTTTGTGAGATGACGACTGTCCGAGGAAAGGGTATCAGTCAATACAGGCCCGAAAGAAGCTGCTCACCTCATTTGTAGGAGACTGTGAAGGCCCTATCGTGGGGCTAGATGACGGCTGTAGTGAAGATAGAGAGCAGGAGATATCATGTGTGAGTAAGGTATCCTCATAAAAATAAAGTCAAAAAATATCAAGAGATAGATTTCAATAGTACAGCTCTTTTTTACACAAACATAATAGAAGCTTACCGCTTTTGATGGCGAGCTCGTTGGCACCTCTGTTGGACTAGAAGAAGGCGAAACTGACGGCCCTTTACTTGGACTCGACGTGGGCTGTAATAAGACAGAAGACAATTATGAAGAGAAGAGTGAGTGATAAGGTATCCTCAAGATGATTTCAATATACACATAAAACAAATATATACATCAGAAAGCTCACCGTCTTGGACGGCGATCCCGTAGGCGCGTCAGTTGGATTAAGAGGAGCTTTCGAAGGCGATTGGCTAGGACTCGATGATGGCTGTAGTGATATGAAAGTAGACAGTAAGAAATATCATGTTAAGGTATCCTTCAAAATGTCAATACATACATACTCAACACATAATATATACAACAGAAACTCACCGCCTTGGACGGCGAAACTGATGGCCCTTTGCTTGGACTAGAAGAGGGCGGAACTGATGGTCCTTTACTTGGACTCTGCGAGGGCGACAGGTTTGGACTCGTTGTTGGCTGTTGAGATGAATGATGTGAAGAGATGGGGAGCAGAAATGTAATCACATGTGGTGGTGAGGTTTAAGTGGTATAAAAATACAACAACAATACACTCTTATCTTCTTCTAAAGTGAGATACAATACATGGCATCACATAGCACAACAAAACATTGTTGTTTCAAAAGCTTACATTCTTTGACGGTGAATTGGTCGGAACAGCCGTTGGACTAGAAGAGGGTGATTCTGAAGGCCCTCTGCTTGGTGCTTGTGTGGTTGGAGCTAGTGTAGCTACATTTCCTTCTGCTACTGGAGGCTTAGTTGGTCCATCCGAAGGCGACTGAGTTGTTGGCTGTTGTAAAAATTTCATGCATGATGTAAAGAAGAATAACAAAAGGTGAAATGTAAGTGTGGGTAGTATTAATATAAGTAGTGAAGTATACACACACAAGATCATTGAGTACTTACGTAATCACGGGAGTTGGACGGACGTGTTTTGCACCTCTGTTCATAAGTAATTCATCAAGCACCATGGTCATATTAGAATGATGATAGAATATAGAAATAGATCAAAGCAACAAAACTTACGGATGGAGCATGAGTAATGGATGGGGAAGCAGTCCACTCTCCTCTGCTCTTTTCACTCTTACCACCCCAAGGACTCTCTTTGTGTGTGCTATCCTTCTTTGCTTTCTGTTTTGGGTTAGAGTAGAATTAGAATGGGGGTTTAATGCCTTATAATTGCAAGTAATTACGTGTATCATATCATGTGTAACGCAAACAACCAAACAAACTTACCGAGAACAAACGGAACTTAGTTTCAACAGTAGCCTGACCACCAGCCTTCTTTTTCTTCTTCTTCTTTTTCTTCTTCTTCTTCAACATCCGATGAGGATCAGTGTTGCCACTTTCGGATGGGGAAGCTGTCCACTCTCGAATACCGCTCTTGCCTGATTTCCCCCAAGGATGAATACCACTCTTGCCTGATTTCCCCTCCGAGTAGTACAATCCAGACTTGCCCGACTTTCCAGAGAGACATTCACTAGCGGCGCCTGACTTGCCACTCTTAGATAAATAAGAACCAGACTTGTCCCAAGGACGAATACCACTCTTGCCTGATTTCCCATGTGATCCAGTCTTGCCTGGATATCCTGACTTGCCTGGATATCCTGACTTGCCACTCTTCCCATGGTCCAATGATGTTGGCTGTGATATGAGATACCATAATATGGAAAGTAGAGAGTAAACATAATCTAGTTGTCTGAACAGAGACTCTTTTGAGATGAACAAGATCAATACTTACCTCTTTTGATGGTGAACGAGAACGAGAAGGCCCTGCGGTAGGTTCAAATTGAGGAATGTTTTCGTCTAGAGAAGGCGATCTTGACGGCACTTTGGAGGGTGAACGGCTTGGCCCTGAAGTTGGCTGTGATATAAGATTGACGAGTAGAGAGTGAACATACCATGTGAGGACGTGCGTGTGAGTAAGTAAGTTCAAGAGCTCTACGATACCCTTTCCAGATATGTCCAGATATATGTTTGATAAGGATACAGATTAAGCTCACCTGTTTTGACGGTGATCCTGTCGAGACTGTTGAGGGCGATACGGAAGGCCCTTTACTTGGTCCATGTGAGGGTGAACGGCTTGGACCCGATGTTGGCTGTGAGTGGATATAGGAGAGAAAAGAGATGGGACTTTAGGCACGGTATCCTCTTCGTCCCGCGAGTATGTACCCTACTTTCAAAAATGAACACAAGATAGTCCAAACAACACTCACCTCTTTCGACGGCGCAGCAGGCGGTCCCTTTGAGGGCGATACGGAAGGCCCTTTACTTGGTCCATGTGAGGGTGAACGGCTTGGACCCGATGTTGGCTGTGACAATATCATACCGATAGGTTGAAAAGTAGAGAGTGAATGAACGTATCATCGTGAGCAAGTGCAAGTGATTGAGTGTTCCTAGATCATGCCAATACTTACCTCTTTCGATGGCGAACCAGTTGGAGGCTGACTAGCTGTCTTCTCCGGTTGAGAAGACAGCGACGGAGCCTCAGAAGGTTCATCACTTGGTGAGCGTGAACTAGAAGGCTTGTTTGAGGAAACAATAGACGGCGAACCAGAAGGTTCAACACTGGGAGAACTTGAACGAGAAGGACTTTCACTTGATACTTCGGAAGGCTCTTGACTGATCGACGGCAAATCAGATGGCTCATAGCTTGGTGCAAATGACTGAGAGGGCATTCCGGAAGGCATACTTGTTGGTGCAGGCTATCAGTAAGTTATATGAATGAGAGAAAAGTGAGTCATTTGACAAATGAAGAAGCAATCACCGAGCAGCTACTAATAGTAAGTACACATATATGACTTACACAAGCAGCGTAAATTGTATCAGCTCCTATATATTTCAGGCATTGCTCTTCCTCTTTGCAGCAGTTAATCAATTCAGAAATCTGATCTCCATTATCATTGATCTTGTAGCAAGAACGGTAAACATTACATGAGTCGATTAGATCAACTCCGCTTAATTGAGCTCCAGAGCACGAGTAACTATCTGTGCAAGACGAATCAGCACTACCAATTGTAGCAGTATTGCATGAACCAAGCTCTCCTGAGCATGATGGGCCTACAGCATATGGGATATTAGCATTTTGGCAAGCATAAAAACTACCAGTACATGTTGCATCTTTACACACTATAAAAGAGTGAATAGAGATTAAAGAGGGGCGATTAGTATAAGTGTTATGACCAAAATGATTCCAAAATATACTACATGAGGATGACTCTTTGCTTACCTTTGCCTGTAAAGCCAGCACATGCATCAGCCCCAGTGCAACATTGACCAGCACATGCATCCTTACAAGATGTGGATGTATCACCACTAACAAAACCGCCATCACAATCAACGTATGCATCACTGCCCGATAAACCAGGTATATTTGTAGCATCACAACGATCCTTAAATGCTTGGAGGGCAGCAGCATCTAGTCTACGTCCTTGAGGCTGGGCTTGACGATCCTCAACATCTTGAGGCGCACTTAACACGGTCTGATCTTGAGGATCGACAGAAGTAGTACTCTCCCTGTCATTAGAGAGAATACCAATACTTTCAGACTTATCAATAGACGTCTTCTTGGATAGAAGGGAAGACGAAGAAGCATCTGCATGTACTTCTTCAAACTTGTTGGACCTCCTTGGCTTCCGAGGCTTCCGAGTATACCGTCCACGAGTGCTACCCTTGACATAACGGAGGAAGAATTTATTCTCCTGTTTATCGTCCTGCCCCTTTATTGACATAGCATAGATCGGGGAGTATGGGGAGATTTATATGTTAGAGATAGGACTATTCGCAAATACATATAAATGGAGATGACAATTGACAATTGCAATAAACTTACCCCACGGCCGCCTCTACTACGAGGAATAATATCATGTTGCCCCTCACATGATTTTGTAACTACAGTAAGTACTAATGATGTTGACCACTTCATATTACTTTTAATTATTCTCAATTCTTGATCAATATCTGTCGGATAGATGATTTGTGTTATTTACTCAGTGTAATATATCACAAATGATATTATGTTAATGTTGGGTTCTGATAACTGATGAATACCAGTTGTTTAGTGGAGATTGTTGATTACTGGCCAATACTACTATTGTCAATTGATTTTGCTATCTATTGCAATTCAGTTTATGATAACCTGCCATTCACCTGCCTCATTCAGACATGGCAGCTCTTTGTCATATGTCTCATAGTCCAATGTCGAACTGTTCCGATGTGACACATATGAAAATTGATATCTCATCTCTTGGGTTATCCTTCGATAATAACTGAATTAAAAGCTCAGAGTTCGATAACTGAATTAAAGCTCAGGAGTCATATCGATCTGATGACATTTGGTTCAGTATTATGTAAGGATGATAGTTATCCGGTTCCCCCTACATAATACTCATTAACCAGCGGTTAATGGCGGCTGATGTATAACATTTGAATATACCTATCAGATTATATCCCAATCGTTATCAAGCTTTACTTTTGATTTTTGAGTTTGGTGTAAATTGAAATCTTCTTGTGCTGGTTGCAATATGGTACCTACTTGCCGCAATATATCCCCAGGCAGGATATACCTTAGTTTGCAATATAGAACTAATACTTTATCAAGGATTGTGATGTGAATAGATCATTTGAATCTGACGTATGACCTGCTATGACCTGCTATATATCTATATCATGTGCATTAAGTATCGATTTCTATAAATTTGAGCTGGTGTAGATGACGTGCTGATGATACTGCCATCGATAATATCATCTTCTACTTCTAATTTTACAAATTCAAATCCTTCATACCCAATAGTGATGTTTATTTCATAACTTTTGTACTTTTCTCATTCTTCGGGGTATGTATTGAGTTCGACAATTTCATCATGCTAATAGAATATAGAGTAGATCGGAGGTATATTGATATGATATAAAGATACTGTGCAACATCAACCACCATTTTAAAATCTGTTTTATCTTCTGTTTTAATGTGTAATGTGTATTTGTTATTTGCGTCATTAATTATCAAGAAGATATTGATTAGATACCGTCAATAACAATAATAATATAAAACCGTCAACTGCACTTGAGATGTGTGTAATAGTTCAGTAACCTCTCACATTCGCACAGCATTGGATTGATTGCATCATTCAATCATGGCTTAATCTGTTGCTTTGATGTGTTATGAGAGATAGATACGTAACTCAAGAGTATCATAATAAGGAACCACTCTTCTACAATATTTCAAATATCAATACTAACACTACCGTAAGTTGATGTTGTTGCTATGCTACTCTCTACTAGAGCAGCGTCGTGAAATACCTCTGCAATCATCAATACCTCCAAGTTCGTTGAGGAAAGCCTCTAGAGAGCCGTCATTTTTTAGTTTGCATGTTAGATAAGAGCTTGCTTTGATTTTGATGCCGGCATAGTGAACTGACACTGACTTTGCGGTTGTAATACAAGACAATACCTTCCCCACGGGATATTGAACTATTATTTACTTATAATGATACTTGATGTACGCTTTCATTTATCAGGCCTTACTTTCAATAATACAATACACTACAACATTGCAAGTCAAATAAAGCAAAATGATAATGCAATTCAAATGTACGACGCACTGGCTGCAAATAATAGTAACAATAGATTGATACTCAGCCGTATCAAATGAAATAATGCAGAGGATGACCATCAATTGTGTATCAACACCGATCGTTACGATAAAGAGGAATGCTACTATTCTCCAGAAGGCACCGAAGATATGGGATGGTTAGGGTATTTTGTTGTCAATAATAAACATTTACGAGTGCTTACTATTAATCAAGAATTTGATGCGGCTGTCTACAAACCATTCTTTACAGGATTGAGACGCAATACCTCAATTACTATGTTATCTTTAAAACGAATGGATCATATTGACTAGATATGTTGAGTCCAATCATCAAAAACAATCCCAACTTGACATAATATATTAGTATCTAAATTGCAATTTAGAAGAGAAAGAGGAGCGTTTATTAGCCTTGGCAATTTGTAGTAGTAAACACAATCATTACAGCATTTGTCACTATATGAAAGTGAACTCTCCGACAAGGGATTAGTTGATATCATTACAGCATTAAGTTTTCATCCCCATCTAAAGTATCTTGATTTGGATTCAAACTATCTTCATATAAATGGTTGTAAGGCTTTGTCAACTTTACTGCAACATTCTGCTACTGGAATACAATATCTTGATCTATCTCGTAATGAAATCAACGATGAGGGGATAGAGGCTTTGGTTCCTTCTCTCAAGAAGTGTAGCCATTTGGAATCACTGAAATTGGCTGAGTGTGGATACAATGTTACAACCAGAGGGTATACATTGCATACTTTAAACTTGAGTGGCAGCTTGAGTGAAATAATGCAATCTGAATGGCAAGCCGTGTCCAAACTTCTTTGCAACATATACCAGTGACGATTCAAATATTTATGACCTATTGACTGAAGATCCGACGAACACAGAGATATAGCCAATACTCTTTTCTTACATTGAACCAAAGACGTGACAAGAAAGAAGTTGCTATGATTAAGATTCTACAGCATCACAATGGATTCAATATGACACCGTTATTTGAATGGGAATTCAATGCCTTGCCTCTAATGATTGAATGGTTTGAGAGGGCGTCCGCAATAACAATGCCTGAGAACTTTGATGCCAATGTTGGTCCGAGGAAGCTGTCATGTATCTATCAATTCGTTAGAGCTATGCCAGAGTTATATGTAGAGACACGCCTGAGGAAGCAGTTGGAAGATATTAAATCTAAAGAGTCAGAGATGGAAAAGAGACAAATGGACCTACGTCGTCAACAGTTGATATTAGAATTGCAATTGAAAGAGATGGAGGATGAGGGAGGACGAGAAGAAGAGTATCACGGAGAAGCGACGGTAACACATTAGTTATAATCTAGATTATAAATCAGTGCATGGTTAAATTTCTTCAATTACAAAAATCATCCCAATCCTGTATTAGAGGAACTTAAGATCACTTTTAGGCATCATAGTATTACTGAAACTTTGCTGGATTCGCTTGTCAGCTCATTAATGGGTATGCAGTCATTAAAGAAGCTTGGAGAATGAGTACCCAAGGTTGGCAGTCCGTAGCAACTTTACTCCAGCATCAAAACGACGTGTAGATGCATTTGAAATAGGTCTAACTTAAAGACTTGAGATTTCGATAAGTTATATGAGTATGTCTCACTCTTCTATTCATCTAGTGAGCTATTGCATCTGGTGGCTTCTTGCCAAGGACACAAGCTTCAGCTTGACAAAACATAAAGTGAACATCCCACTTTCTACTACCATATCCACCTTGATATATTAAGTCCTCTAACCATACTTGTAACTTGTCTGAGAAGATAAAGGTAGTTGGACAACTCGCTGTTGAATACTTTCGATACCCCATCCACTTTCCAACAGATAAGTCTTCAATGAAGTACAGTCCTCCAGGCTTTAGTGTTGGCCATAGTTTGATAAACGATGCCATGATTTGACAATTGTGATGTCCGCCGTCATCTATAATGACATCGAATTCGCCACCAGACTTGTCTATCCAGCCATCTAATGTACTATTGTTCCCTTGATCGCCGACTAATGTGTTGAAACCGTCTAATTTGCCTTGCTTTGTTGATATGTCTACACATGTCTTGTTATACTCTGCCTCCCATAGATTAGCCTTTGGAAATAGCTTTTTCCAAAGTGCTACAGATGCGCCCGGTTCATAGTTCATATCACAACCCAAACCAATCTCTAACATTTTCATATCCGGTTTTCGCCTGTAGTATGGTAATAGAAATTGTCCATACATTGTATAGAAACTATGTGTCGTAATCTTATCAGTAATCGGTGTCAGTGATCCGGCAGTCTCTACAAATGTTCTTTCCTCTGGAAGTAATTCTATATTCACCAGTGTGCTATCAGAACTTGGAGCTGGTTTCTTACCAAGGACACATGCCTCAGCTTGACAATACATAAAGTGTACATCCCACTTCTTACTACCATATCCACCTTGATATATTAAGTCTTCTAACCAATCTTGTAACTTATCACTAAATGTAAATTTCTTAGCATTGCAACTTGCCGTACCGGCGTGTCTAAAACCACGCCATTTACCAACTTGTAAATCTTCAATGAAGTATAGTCCACCGGGCTTAATTGTTGGCCATAGTTTGACGAAGGATGTTATTATTTGACAATTGTGATGTCCACCGTCATCTATTATTACATCGAATTCACCACCACTTTTGGTGATCCATTTGTCTAATGTTGCATTATCTCCTTGATCACCAACTAATGTATTGAAACCATCTAATTTGCCTTGTTTAGTTGATATCTCAACACATGTTTTATTGTATTCAGCTTCCCACAAGTTTGCTTTTGGAAATAGTTTCTTCCATAATGCCACAGACGCGCCGGGTTCATAATTCATATCACAGCCCAATCCAATCTCTAGCATTTTCATAGTTAGTATACGTTTATAGTATGGTAATAAGAATTGACCATACATTGGATAATACTTGTGTGTTGTAACCTTATCTGTAATTGGTTGTAAGGATGTTGCAGCGTGTACAAATTGTGCTTCATTTGGTAAGAGTTGTGAATTCATAGCTTTCTCGGCTGCATTGTGTTCAGCCTGAGATAGTAGATTTTCATCTTTTATAGTTAGGTGTGAATTGATTGCACTAGTACTATTCAATAATGAGGAAGATATTGTATTATGAATCTTCTCTTGCTGTTTCTTCTGTGTATCGTTACTAGTGCTACCCCTTTGATATAAGAGATATATTGCAATGAATATTGTTGCAACTATACCTATTCGATTTTTGGATGAATGTCTAGGATTCTTGTGCTTCTTATTAATATATGACCAATTATTATTAGTACTAATAGGTTCCCGAGGGCGTTGTACATATATTGGTTTATTGCGTCTTGAGTGTATTGTCATTTTTTGTGTGTATGATATGATTGTTTCTTTTGTGAGTAGATAAAGATGACGCTGAGAAAATTAGAATAACTGTATTATTGGCTGCGCATTAGCATATATATCATCGGTGTGGGGGTATAAGGAGAGGATATATTATAAGAGTTCTTTGGGCTTATCAAGCAATAAACAACAAATTATTGCAACTCGCAACTCGCAACCTAATTATGATATGAAACTTCTTTTAGATCGATAGTTTATAGAAACTTCTTGAATGGTATGACATGATCATTGAGTGCTCCAATAGCTGGTCAGCAGCAGCCAAAGAGGACCCATAGAGCCACGCCGATAGTGGGGTCGTCAAGTGTGTTGTGTATGATTTGCTGTGGGGTTTTGAGTAAGGGCTTTGCAATCTGAGTCTGAGTCTACAATACTCATCCATTGCAAATTTTCATGTTTGAGATTTGAGAGTCGCAAAAAGAGATGATACCACATACCTCAACAAACAGCCATCCATCATTATCAAAGAAAAGTAGTAATGACATACGCCGTCTTTTATTTGCAATCCTATTTGTGATCACATATCTTCTACATGATAATATTGCCGAGCATGATTTGTCAGTAGTACATCAAAATATATCAACCACAAACAATACAACCACTACAACTCATGCATCCAACAATCACAAGTACATACATGCAACTACCAAATCAAACGCATACACAGAACAACATACACCCTACAATACTCAAAATCATACTATACGCATATCATTCCGTTTACATAATCAAGTAGATGAAGGATTACCTACTAAGTTTCTATCTGTCAAACCATACATGTGTGGCTCCAACAAGGCACCATTACCTACTTCATTATCACAAAGTACAGTACTCAACTTTACCACTACAATATCTACCAACTTGAAAATTGTACATGTAGGTGATTCATTAAGTCAACAATTTGTACAAGGATTTGATGCAACACTACTAGGCTCGACATATGAATATAATCGAAATGTATTAGCAGAATACTTCTACGAAGGAAAGGTATATTCACATAATTGTTTATCAGTGTCGGCACCAACTCGAGGAGGTGGTGTTAGTTCCTATTGGAGAATAACAGACTTATTAAGTAATACAAACAGAAGAAAGAAAGCACGATGTGCTAAAGAGGAATTGCAATTAAAACAACGTATTGGATGGAGTAATATACAATCTATACAGTTAGTTGAACATACTTATACATTGGATTTAGATGAAAGTATAGTTAAGCAGATATTAGATACAAGGGTACCACAACCAATGCCTAGACCGATTGAACTGACAGTTGGTAGGTATGATATTGCTATATTGAGGATACCTCATGGTTGGATTGATATTGTTGATATAACACGTGATCGTATTATTGAAGCAATCAACTTGTCACATGACAATTTAGGAGTTGATACTGTAGTTATTACTACATTACCATTGAATAATAATGTATTATCAAGTGATGATTGGGAAGGGATATATAAGATTAATGTGATTATAAGAGATGTTGCATTGAATTGGGAGAGAATACGACATGATAGTAGTGAGAAGAAGAGAGGAGTAAAGTATATATTAGTACAAGAATTCGGTCAGTTCACCAATGAAATACTATGGAAATCAGCACAGCATCTTGGTATATACAAGAATGTAACAAGCTTGGACTCTGATAAGAAGCAATCGAATGGATGGGAGTTATCAGGTACATCATTCCTACTTGATAGATTACCATTAGCTAAACGCAAGTGGCCACCGAGTATACCAATGGTATGTGCACAACCACAGGGCGTTAATGAAAAGAGTAATGCTTGTATCCGAAATAGAATATCAAGTGACGGAATACATTGGTGTATTGAAACATTGGGTACTCGATACTCGGCTAGTATTGCTTGTTTGTTAGGTTGTATATACAATGGAGATATGAAGGGGAAGAGAAGATTGAAGAATGATGATACAGACTTGAGACAATGTGAACGTGAATGCAATGAACAGTTCATGTCTATTAAACCTGTCGAGGAAAGTTGGATTGGTAATGGAATGACTCTTTTTTCTCAATCACCAAGGCAAATGGAAAAGGAAACATTCTCTAATGTCAGAGCAGAATTGGCGATGAAAAATGGCCAGAAGCAATATATAGATACACTAATTCCAAAGGAATAAGTAGAGCAGTGTTATATTATCGTCCTTGCTAGCTAGCTTGGCTAGGCTCATAATGGAGGCATATTTATGATACTTATGTAACTCTTCTCTGGTATTCTTTATCTTAGTATCTCCGAGTATAAGAAGTATGTATTTGCAAGCTCGAACTCCCTCTCTTGCTAATCTTGTTCCTTGGGCCGTGTCTCTATTTATCCCACTCTGACCGCTCTTCATACCTAGTCTTTGTGTGTCTTCGACAAAGAATCATAGTTTTAAACTTGCCAACTCCTCCGCAGTACCTTTTACATCTCCACCTAATGAGGCTACATATTCCTGACACTCTTCTTTTGTAGCAAACTCACGACGTGACACCCTACCATTCTTGAACGAGATGTAATACCCACAATCCAATGGTATTCTATCCCGACGCTTGAGATTATTTGGGCCGACAAGTGCTGCATTGCCAGATCCCTCGAATATAATCTTATACTTATCCTTCTTGGCAATATACTTTTCTACAACGCATGCTTTGCCATTCAATTGTGGATGATTTGGTAAGTTGATTATCTCACACCTTCTACCCCCAAACTCCGATGAAACAAGTTTGGCTAAGTTGGTATTCTTATCGATTATCATAAATATGAATGCGTCCCTAGTAGATAGTTTAAATTCTTCTTGCATTTTCTGAGAGATATTAGGTGGTAGAATTATCTCCGCACCCCATTCGAGCAATATCTTAGCCTGCTCAAAACTATACTTTGTTGAAAGCATGAGAGGAGTAAATCCCTTTGCATCTAATACATTAACATCTGCCCCGTATTGCAACAGTATCGACAGCAAGTCAGATTTTGAAAAATCTATTGCCAAGTGTACTAATGTGGAGTTTAAATGATCAGGGTCTCTTGCACTCAACTTCTTCATATCAGCAGGAGATCCCAGCCATTTTATTACCTTCTCAATGTCGTTCTTCCCCAAAGCTGTGAAGATTTCGTTAGGTAGTTCAACACACCCGTCATAATCTAAGCCGTCCCCATTATAATCACCAATCTCTGTTTCCAATTGTTTGATATGTTTAACTTGATCCATGTAGGTTTCTGAAGTTGTATCACCTCTTTCCTCGTATCGACGTTTCTGTGTACGATGATACTCTAATTGAATTATCATATCTTTAGACGGAGGGATTCTCTTTCTACATAAAGGACATGACTTGCTCCTCTCTTTCTTAAGAGAAGAACCAAACTTTGACTTCCACCCATCCAAACAATCAGCACAGAATTTATGTTTACATGGTAATATTACGGCGGTACTTAGTGTCTCTAAACAAATACCGCACTCGTCATCTGCTATTGTTTGATCATCCGCCATATGCAATATCTATTTATTGTCAGTATATATTGCAGCTAATAAATCTGAGACCACAGGCGATATCGGTGATAACAATACTAAATCAATATGCTTCTCTAATCAGGTTGATATCAGATTATCGTATACTCATATAATAATTTGTTCGTTATGGTATGCGTAGGGTAGGGATGTTGTCGAGCTGTAATAATAGTAAAAGATATTATGATCGATATGCACAAAAATTATGTTTGTAAATCTACTCTGATGGCTTGACTATGATAACCGCCACTAAACCACTGCCGATCGAAAGGGCATTATATAGAGATATAGTAATAGTACTGATGGTATACGAAATGCTTTTATTGCAATAGAATAGACTATTCTATGAGTTTCTATTAATATTAGGTGCAATAGGTGCGTTTTATCTTTTGCACTGAAATGCTTACATGTGGAATGATTTGAGTCAAAAGTTGATATCGTAGGCAAAATCCGCCGATGATTGCCGCCGCCTATGCGTACTATCTCTTATCCTTTGCTGATAACCGTGATGGCATTAGATGCTTGATAATCTAGTTGAAATAGGATGGTCGTCTTGTGTTTGTAGAGATATCAGGGTATCGTTTGATCGGCACTTCTTTAATACGTTATATAAATCATGTTTCTAAAACGAGCATATCATACACAAAACAGCAATACCAACAGTCGGGCAAGAGTAGGATTGGTAACAATCGCTTTCATTGCAATATTCTTGATTGATAATCTATTATTCAATACTATAAACTACACTAATGAGAGTGGTATTGAGGCTTCACTGTTTCCTGCAAATAATGAGTACACAAAAGCAAAACAAGCATCATTAATCATATTCTATAATCTATTCATACCAACCAATGATACCGAGGGTTTACTCAATGCAGTGAATGTTATTACTGATCAAATGAAACAAGTTTCTACTGCATTATATCGATTAGAAGAGAAACAGCTCAATAACGATAGTAATACACAACAAAAGTTGTCTGGTGTGGTATACTACAATCTCATAGGCAATAATGAACAATTTACAGAAATGAATACACTATGTCATTCACTCCATCCAAGATTAGATTGTTTACAATTACAACACTATACGAATGCTACAGAATCGGTTACATTATCTAGTTTATATGATTATTGTCATACAGACATTGCAAAAGAAAATGATATGAAGCGTGTGGTGTATTTACATTCGAAAGGTAGTTTTCATGATCATGGTAAACAAACACCATGGAGGAGAGCGTTGACTAATAGCTCATTACATTTAGATTGTTTATCTCCACCTAATAGTGACTGTGATGTATGTGGTGCACAATATTATACAATGTTTGGTAGTATGTTTCCCGGCAACATGTGGACAGCCAAGTGTTCATATATACGAAAATTACTACCGCCAACAAACAATGGAGAGTATGTGCATCGTAAGAATGAAGCAATTAAACAATATTTGATACTAAAGAGTGAGAATATAGTATATAACACACTGGGATGGCACCAGGATGTATTCTTTGGATTAGGCAGATATATCAATGAACATTGGGTAGCTTCACATCCAAGTATCCAACCCTGTGATATGCATAGTCCACAAGTTGGGTTTTGGAATATGGTAAAAGGACAAGTAAAGGATGACCAATACGAATGGGGTATGGCACCACGACGATTAATGATATTTGATGAACCCGAGAGTAAACCAGTGATGAGAAGGAAGAATATAGACAAGTGGTTATCAAAGAATGATACTGAGAACTTTCGTCAGTACTATTATCTTGCTGGGAATATGATCAAATGGATTACATTGTATGATAGCGTACCTAATCAAGAATCTTGGGTATGGAATCATTATCCTGCCGGAGAGATGTGGAAGGTACACGTTGCAAAGTATGGTGTCAAGTCTATCGATGCATTGATTGAACAGAGTACAAAGTCAAAGTATCATTCGATTGGTGATATGAATCATATGAGCTCTTCTGTGGAAGAAGAGTTTGACAAGATATTAGCTCAATCCAATACATGGAAGACATGAGTGTGGAAAAAAAAGAGACATCGTTTTACTTCAAGAGGATACCATTAAAGGTTTCAATCATGGAATATTTGATTCACCTGTTTGATTCAACCATTACATTATCACGCTATCAATCTGTATCAATTACTTATTTTACTAATGAACCATGGTCACCGACGGAGATAGAGCTGGAGAAGAACAAACTGGTGGAGAAGATGTACCACACTGCTGGATATGTCATGACGAGGGTACAGATGAATTAGGAGAGCCACTTCGACGTGATTGCTCATGTAGAGGATTAGATTCCGGCTTTGTTCACCTCTCATGTCTTGTTGAATATGCCAAGCAAAAGACAAAACAGTGGGATGGTCGTAACTTTGTTAAATTGGTGAGAATGTCCTTGTTGTAAGCAGTGGTACCAAAATGATGTCAGCGTTGATTTAACTACTGAGTTTTTATCTTTTGTGGAGACAAACTACTCTGATGATAAAGGGATGCACATCATGGCTCTATATGAAAAACTTGCGGCTTTAACCAACAACAACCATCTTGTCAAACAGGAGGCAAACGATGTTGCGAATATTATTTTCTCATTGATTGAGCAGATGAAAGCCAAAAAGCACACGATTCTGAATCGAGTCCAGCACATAGAAGCAAGGGTATACAGCTGTCTTGGCTGTGTTGCTTGTAACGAGGGTACGAAAGAAAGTGCACAAGAGGCATTAATTCACTATGAGAAGTACCGAGATCTCAGTATCTCTTTGGGGCTAACCGACGAAGTTGCTGAGGCTGAAAAGAGTATCAATATAGCCAAGGCAAAGTTTGGAGAAGTAATGAGCATCAAGAAGAATGTAGAACAATCACAGAAACTGTATGATATACGGCTCAAGCGGTATGGAGAGGGGGCAATAGATACACTTAATTGTGGTAAGAACCTCGCTTGGGATCTTTTTATGGCAGCTCATGTGGTAGAAGCTGAAAAATTGCTCTTAAAGCTGGCTACAGTAAGCAAACAAGTCCACGGTTCAGATCACTCAATTACTAAGAAGATACGTTCATTACAAAGGATCATGAGTTTGTATCGACGTTTTATGTTGGTTTTCGCATTGGGAGTTGTGGCCTCCATCCATATTATATGGAAATTGGGGGTGGTCTTTGTATCTGGAAAAGCTCAACTATACCATATTGTTAAATCTCTTATTGTATTGACGATTATACTATATATTGGGCATCGGTCACTCGCTTTGCACAGACTTCTCCTATGAAGCGGGTTATCTGAGTCTCTCGGACGGAGTTTAATCAATTGAGATAACAGCGAGAATCGGTTGCTGTGGTGGATAGTGTATCCTATACTAAACTTAATTCAGTTATCTTGGTTTTGGTGACCCTCCCCCACTTTCGCTGCAATTAAGTCTACTATATCTACTTGTTGGCTAAATCTAAGTTTTATTTCTTATAGGAAAGCATGCAGGTTTGTCTAACCCCAGCCTCCGCCAAATGAACATATCATATGTTCATAATTTCAATTATAGAACTCACAATCTGCCCCAAATATCACAACAACCCCTCACCTTTCCCTTATTTACACTCCTCCCTAACCTTATATCCTTTAATACCACAATGCCCCTCCCAATTCACATAATCCCCAACATGGTACAAATAAATCCCCAAACCCTAATCCCCCATAACACTAATAAACCAATCCCAAACAATAACTAAATCAAAGCTTAAGCACCAAGAGCATCAGCCATCTTTGGTTCATTCTTCAACAATACCAAAACATCCTTCATCCTACCCGTATCAACGGCACCATTAGAACTATCCTGATTTAATTCAATCATCTTAACAACACGTTGCCATGAATTATCATTCTCAAGATCAGCCTCAATTGCCTCCAATTTATCTTGCTCGTCTGATCGGTTCTTGGCCATTCGTGCTTCGCGTCGTTTTTCACGTTCTGCTTGGAACTTTTCAATGTCCTCACGTGCTTTTTCAACAGTGGCGGCCTTTGTGGCGTTTTCTTCATCTTTACGTGTTAATAAGGTAGTTTGCCATTCATCATTCCATTTTTGCATTGGTGTTGGTTCAGCTGATACTAATACATTCGCGGGGGCGGCTTCTTCTTCATCATCTGATACTGTTTCAACACCAGCGGGTGCTGCTGCAAAGGCATTATCTTCAGCTGCAGGTGGTGCCTCGTATGGGGCTGCTGCCAAAATAATTGGTGCATTATCTTCGGTTGTTGTGCCGGCGGCGTTTACATCGCCTACGAAATCATCAACTGGGGGTGCAGCGAATGCATTATCATCTGCTGGTGGTGCCATAAAGGCTGCCATATCATCGCTCTCTGCCATTTTTATATTGTTTATGAATACTACCACCACTCCACGACTTTTGACTTTTGAGGTGCAAGTTGCCAAATGCAAATTTTGACATAAAAGGGCAAAAAGAGCTGGGCGCCGGGCGTATCCTTGATAATAGCCAAGAATGAGATCTCTCTTATTTATGCTGATTAGTTGCAAGGCGGACCAAATAAACAGCAGTAGTAAACCTTTTGATAATGATACAATGGAGGCAGAAGGTGTAGTCAATGATACGTCGCCAACAACGGTAGCTGTTGATACAGAAGAAGAGGGCAGCACCGAGGATACCAACATATCTCTCGACAATGCAACAATATCAAAAAATGACATAGTAGTAAACGATACAGATATACTTCTACCTGCTCATGATATGAATGATACTGATCCTTTATTGGATATAGAACCTATCATTAATGTTACTTCTGCTCCTACTGTTTCGCCGTCAGTTAGTAGCACAGAGGATACCAGCACATCTTCTCCTTCGGTGCACCAAACCACATTGCAACCAACAGTGGGCAGTGTTGCAACCTCTACGCCAACAACAACTTCAATATCAACAACCACAGTGCCTTCACTAGCTCCATCAATATCCAAACCAACAACACCATCTCCAACAACTAAAGATTACTACTACTACAACAACTTCTTTACAGATCGACACAACTTAATCCTTGGATGTTCTCCAAAGAATTACTTCATTGATCCAGCCAACTTACTAGGTACATCCCATTCATTATATAAACTATACTTTGATGAGATACTTCCCAAGATTTTTATACCGTTGGCAAAAGAACATGATTCTCATTCTACTCCATTGGTTATGCAACATGTAGACACTGACATGTTTTTATCTGAGGATACTGCGCTATATCCAGGAGTGGTAACTACAAATGATGTATACAATATGATATCAATTGAAGAAATGTTTGTACCACTTGCTCACGGTGTATACGGGGATCAAGTATTGAAATTAATTGACGAATTTGCCATTGGTAATGATTTAACTTTTCTCTTCTTATGTTTAGATATAGCAGACTTCTTTTTTTGTTTATGTAGTAATGCTTGACTTTTATTATTTAGTACTGTGTATCTCTGTAGATATTGTAGATATGCAAAATCCCTTCACAGAGGACCTTCATTAGATAGGCTGGGGAAATATGTGGAAAGGATTAGTCTAATACTGTATTATATCATGGTGGTATTATATGTAAGCT